>Ga0075430_100000038_pt1 | contig 68465 bp, 63 predicted proteins | sample RhiMetdeltSRZDD4_FD_75294 | JGI IMG/M metagenome (GOLD analysis project Ga0075430, IMG submission 75294) | Populus rhizosphere microbial communities from Tennessee, USA - Rhizosphere MetaG P. deltoides SRZDD4 | ecosystem: Host-associated > Plants > Roots > Rhizosphere > Soil | place: USA... | reverse complement strand
GCGCAGTATAGCGTGCCGCCGACGGTGACCTGGGTGCTGGCGAGGCATTCACTCCACGGTGAACACCTCCGACTGCGCGTAGAGTCCTGGGCCCTGCTCGCTCTGAACCCTCAGTCGGGCAGCCGCGACCGGCACGATCGGCGCCACGACGACGCAGCCCCCGTTGTTCGGTCGTTCGACGGCGATCGGGGCGTACGGCCCGCCGTTCTTCGACAACAGGATCGTGACGCTCTCGGCGAGCGGCGTCTGATACCTGTTGTTCCAGGTGACGTCGACGTTCGCTCCGACCGGCCACACCGCTCCCGCCAGGGGTGCCATGATCAGGAAGGGGCCCCGGACGGCGCGGTCGAGGCTGAGGCGCCCGGAGGACACACACGCGAGCCAGGGGCTCCAGTCGACGGAGGCCACCAGATGGTTTCGGATGTCACTCGGAGACCACATGGGGTTCAGCGCCGTCAAGAGCGCGGCGGCATAGGCCACGTGCGCACAGGCGGGTGACGTGCCGCTGTACGCTCGCCACTGCGGCGTACCGAAGTACGTGTCCGTGGTGAGGACGTCGACACCCGGCGCCGCGAGATGCACGCTCGCCTGGCCGTAGTTCGAGAACCACGCCTTGTCGTCGCGAAGATCGCCGGCCACGAGGGCGTCGTAGTCCGGGCGCTTGGATGCCATTACCGAGACGACGTTGGGTAGGTTGAAGGGGGGCCCAGCGTAGTTGGCGGGATAGGTCGGCAACACGTCGTTGTCCAGCCCATCATTGCCCGCGGCAGCGACGACGACAGCGCCATGCGCGTTGGCGTACACGAGCACGAGAGCCAGGAACGGAGAGGGCGTGGCGATGCCCCACGCCGCGACGATCACCCGCGCTCCGCGCCTGACAGCCCAAAGGACTCCCAGGGCGCCGTATACCGAGGTCGGGGGGGTGTGGACGTCGAGGAACTTCACGGCCATGAGACGGACTGGCCACTGCGCGGCCGCGATGCCTTGCGTGTTGTTCGAGATCGCGCCGACGGTACCGGCCAGCCGCGTGCCATGCCCATCGCAGTCAGTGACGTCGAACGTGTCCGTCAGCACGTTCCGGCCGTGGTGGCCGGCTCCGTCGTCCCAGAGGTGGCCCGCGAGGTCAGCATGGCCGGTGTGGATGCCGCTGTCGACGATCGCGACGACGACCCCGGGTGCCGCAACGTTGAGCGTCGCAAGGGCGTGCTGCCAGGCTGGCTCCGCGCCGATTCGCCCGAGCGCCCACTGGTGCCGATACAGAGGATCGTCGACCACGAACGACGTCCGAGCGACACGGTTCTGTTCGGCCGACTCGACGACGTCCTCGGCGCGGTGGAGATCCTCGACAATCTGTGCGACGTCGGCGCCGGGCGCGACTTGGATCACGAGAAGCTTGAGCTCCAGGTCTCGTTCGATTGTCTCGTACTCCACGCCGTCCAGGATCTTGTGGACTTCGAGCCTGAACCTCTCGAAGTCACCACCCTCGACCCCGATGATCGCGATCTGCCGGTAGATCTCGGCGTACGTCGGCGGCTCATGTGCCATGGCGACCTCCCGTGGTTGCGAGCACTAGGGCTGGTCGGCCCCAGATCCGCCCACCAGCATCGCCAGCTGCGCTGTCGCCGCCTGCACGAGCGCCGCGTAGCGGGGGCGCGCAACGGGCCCGTTCAGCAGCCGGTTGAAGCACCAGTCGGCCACCTGCTGGCCGATCAGATGATCCTGCGGATAGTGAAGGCCGGCGATGATCCGGTTCTCCCCGATGCGAGCCGCCAGATCCGTCACGAGATGGGCGGGCTGCATGGGTGGCGCGGCCGACAGAAGGCATCGGGCGATCAGCTGCGCCTGCAGCGAGTGTCCGGACGGGAAGGACGGGGTGGCCGGAGGGTCGATCATCGGCACGATCGCCGAGCACAGTTGTGACGGTCGAGGGCATCGAAAGCGGCCCTTCAAGCACATCGAGATGTGCTCGCCGATGCGCCGTGCCACCCGGATCAACAGATTGACGGCGGGCATCCGATTGGGATCGATCATCAGCATCCCGAGGTAGTAGCCGATCGCTCCTTCGCCATTGTGCTGACTGATGATCTCGTTGAACCGATCGGGGCGGTCCGGGGCGCGGTCGAGCATCTGAGTCACTTCCGCGATGAGCGCCGGCGCCGCCATTGTGTGCGGCGACGTCAGATTGGCAGGCCCGTTCACGGTTCCGACGTCGCTGGTGAGCCTCTCCTCCCAGGTCCTCTGGCCAGGCGCCAAACCCGGATTCGTGTATGCCTCGAGAAACTCGTTGAGGTACTCATAGGCCCGGAGCTCGGCGTCCCAGTACGCCGGGAACCGCATGTTGGCCACGTTCGCCGGCGGGATGATCGGGTCGGTGATGACCCCGGTGACGGGATTCACCGCGAGGTACTTGCGAAAGTCCTCCGTGTTGAAACGCACTCGTGTCCCATTGCCGCCGACGGACGACGCTGGCGACGTCATGTTCATGTTGAAGTCCATGTTCATGTTGAAGTCCATGTTCAGTGCCGGCATTTGTGGCCTCCTTCCGCGGACCCGGTTCGACGCACGCGATGTGTCGACAGTGGGACGATGGCCTCACCCGGGAAGCCCCGCCGCCCGCAGACGGCGAGCGAGCATCTCCCGGTGGACGGGATCCTTGTAGGGATGCGCGCGGCAGAACACGTCAACACGGAATGCGGACTCGCGCTCGAGCAGCGCCCGGGCAACGCTCCGCGCCTCCTCGGTGCGCCCGGCCGCGACCAGGCTCGCCGCGAAGATCCGGAGCGCCGCCGTGTACCGGGGGTTCTCGGCCGTCGCCCGGCGACCGACCGTCACGGCGCTCTCGAAGTCGCCGCTCGTGTAGTGCGCGAGCGCGAGGGCCGTATGGTTCAGGAACACGTGCGAGTCGAAGGGCGAGAGACGGAGCGACTGCTCGGCGCGTCGGGCGGCCTCCGCACCCTCGCCGAGGTAACTGTACGTCGGGCTGCTCCAGAGCCATGCCTCGGCGGAGTTCGGGCTCGCATCGAGGGCCCGCTGGAACAGGCCGACGGCGGTCTCGTAGTCCCGGAACAGGAACGAGCGCACGTGGCCGCAGAGTGCGAGGGCCCGCGTATCGAAGGGATCGCGCTCCAGCGCTGCGGTGGCGAGACGGTTGACGGCCTCGGCGTCGTCGGACAGGTTCACCGACCAGCCCTGGCCGATCCGAATGCTGTACCAGTTCGCGCTCAGCGCGTAGGGTGTCGCATACCCGGGTTCCAGCTCGATCGCGCGGTGGAACATCTCGTACGCCTGCTCGAACTCCTCTCGCCGAAGACGGTAGAGGAGATCCAGTCCTCGCAGCACGAAGTCGTACGCGTCCAGGCTCTCGGGGTGCTTGCGCAGCGCGCGCTGCAGCTCCGCCTGGCGGACGTGGGGCGCGATGGTCGTCACGATCCGCTCCGCCAGCCGGTCCTGCAGGGCAAAGACCTCGCTCGTCGAGCCCTCGAGCCGCTCGGTCCACAGGATGCCGCCCGTCTCCGCCTCGCAGAGCTCGGCCACCGTGCGGATCCGCTCCCTCGCGCGCCGCACGCCACCCGACACCACGTACTGAACTCCGAGCTTTTCTCCCGCGGCCCGCACGTCGACCTCCGCGCCTCGAAAGCCCAGCGTCGAGGAGTGCGAGATCACGAAGAGATCCGGCAGTGAGGCGAGCGCGCCGATGATGTTCTCGACGATTCCGTCGGCGAAGTAGCTGTTCCCCTCGGGAAGGTCGTGCTCCCGGAACGGCAGCACGGCGACGGAGGCCCGGTGTCCACCGTGGACGTGGCGCAGCATTGGCGTGGCGCGTGTCGGTCCTACCGAGCGGATCGGCTCCGGGACCATCCGGTACACGAGGACCGGCTGCTGGATCCTTTCGATGAAGTGAGCGCCGAGCGCTTCCCACCGGTACCGGAGCTTGGTCGCCACCTGGTCGTGCGCGGGGCCGGAGACGGCGATGCCGCCGGGCTCGACGAGCTCCGGCAGGCGCACGGCGACGGTGATCGTGTCGCCGGAGCGTCGCTCTCCGTCGATCAGCACGTCACCGAGGCTCACGCCGATGCGGACCTCCCGGCGTTGTTCGGCGGGTCGCCGGCCGGCGCCCTCGGCCAGCGCGCGCTGGATGAACACCGCGCATTCGACGGCATCCACGACGCTGGCGAACTCCGCGACGAGATGCTCGCCCGGGCGCTCGACGAGTCGGCCCTGAAAGCGTGCGACCGCCTCTCGCACCGCCGCGCGCTGTGACGTCAAGGCGTCTGCAGTCTCCGCGCGCGCGTCGGCCGCCAGGATGGCCGCGAGACGGCGGATCTCCGCCATCACTCGGGCAGCCCAGCGGCTCGCAGGTGGGCGGCGAGCGCGGCGAGCCGGTCGGGATCGCGAAACGCATACCGCTCGCAGAATGGTGTGACCCGGAAGCCGGGATCGGCTTCGAGAAGACGCGCGACCACCGCCCGGGCGTCACCGTGCCTCCCCGCCGCGCCGCAGGCCGCGGCGAGAATTCTCAGGTTGGCCGTGAACCGAGGATTCTCCGACATCGCCTGCTGACCCCAGGCGATGGCCTGATCGAAATCGCCGAGGGCGTACGAGGCGAGACCGAGGACGCCGTGCGTGAAGAACAGCTGGGGATCGAGCGGCGACAGCTTGAGTCCAAGCTGGCCGCGCCGCATCGCTTCGCCCCCGTCGCCCAGATAGCTGTACGTCGGACTGCTGCGAACCCAGGCGAACGAGGAGTTGGGACTCGACGCCAGCGCCCGGTCGAACAGCGCGAGCGCGCCCTCGTAGTCCCGAAGCTGGAAGGCGCGAAGATGCCCACTCAGCGCCAGGGCACGAGCGTCGAACGGGTCGCGCTCGAGCGCCATCTCTGCGCAGCGCATGATCGCGGCACGATCCTCTCCCACGTCGACCGACCACCCCTGCTCGATACGGATGCTGTGCCACAGGGCGTTCAGGGCATACGGCGTCGCGTAGCGCGGCTCCAGCGCGATCGACCGATCGAACATCTCGTGCGCGCGCTCGAACTCCTCGCGATCGAGACGATAGAGCAGATCGAGGCCGCGCAGCGCAAACTCGTACGCGTCGAGGCTCTCCGGGCGCTTCTGGAAGGCGCGGCGCCTCTCCTCGTCGCGGACGTACGGCGCGATCGTCGTCAGCGTTCTCTCGGAGACACGGTCCTGAAGGTCGAAGAGATCGCTGGCATGGCCATCGACCCTGTCCGTCCACAGCACCGTCTGGGTCTCCGAGTCGGCGAGCTCGGCCATGATGCGGATGCGTTCCCCCATGCGCCGGACACTGCCGGAGAGAACGTAGCGGACGCCGAGCTCGTGGCCCACCGAGCGCACGTCGGTGGGCGAGTCACGGAAGCGAATGGTGGAGGTGCGCGAGACGACGAAGAGATCCGGCAGTGACGCGAGGGCGACGACCACGTGCTCGGCGATCCCATCGCCGAAATGGCCCCGCGTGTCGCCGATGTCGATCTCCCGAAAGGGAAGGACCGCAATCGACGGACGGTCCCCTGGTGCGAACGCGGATCGTTCGGGGATCCTGCCGTCGCGCGGCGAGCCCTGGCGCAGCCGGTAGACGCGGAGCGGGTACGGGAGGTTCTTCAACGCGACCTTCCCGAGGGACTCCCACTCCAGGTTGAGCGTGTCCACGATCTGGTCATACGCGACGCCGGAGATGCAGATCCCACCGCCATCGGCCAGGCGTTCGACGCGTGCGGCGACGTTGATCGTATCGCCGTAGATACGCTCGCCGTCGACCAGCACTTCGCCGACGTTCACACCCATTCGAAACTCGAGACGCCGTCGCTGTGGCAGCTCCGCATTGCGCTGGCCGAGCAGCCGCTGGACCTCGACGGCACACGACACTGCGTCGACGACGCTGCCGAACTCGGCGAGGACGTTGTCACCGGGGGTATCGACGACGCGACCGTGAAACTCGGTGATCGTGTCGCGCATGACCGAGCGGTATGCGGTGAGCGTCCGCAGGGTCCCGACCTCGTCTTCGGACATCAGGCGGCTGTAGCCTTTGCCATCGGCCGACACGACGGCCGCGAGGCGGCGTTCGACGGCGGACGTCACGGGACGGACCTCAGCGTTCGGGGATCCACTCATCCTCCCGCTCACCCGTCCCTAGCTGGCCCGAGGGACGCCTACCGTTGGGCGTGGGGGTGTATGGCGGGCGCGCGGCGCCGGACGATCGTGCGCTCATGGGCGTTACGAGGCACGCTCGCGAGTTACCGCGTGATCAGAGCCGTACCGGTCGGGAAGCGTCGCCCCAGGGCGGCCTCTCCCGCAACAGACCTGTACCTTCTCTCATCCGTCCACCGGTCTCGTACCCGGAGTCACAGGCGGCGCGGACCGCGGTCAGCGTGCTCGTGCCCTGCGCGGACATCGGCGTCGGAGCCGTCTCGTGCTTGTACCGCGGACCCTTCATGTAAGGTCTCCAGCCATGGGGCCGGTTCACCGCACCGAGGAGTGGCACCGAGAGTAGCGCGCGGAACCCACCACAGCAAGGGCGACCGTAGTCCTCGTTTGAGCGGCCCGGAGGGCGCGCCGCGCTACACTCACCTCGACACCACGATGAGCGCGATCTGTCTTGGCGGAGCCGCACGACGCGACCGCCCGTGCTCGCATTCACGGGCAAGATCATCGGCCCGTCCCCTGCTCGCTCGCGTCGCACGTGTGGGCCGTGCTCTCGGGATCATCCTCCTGGTGGCCTGCGCCGTCTCCGCGATGGCCGCCGAGGCCACCATCCTGGTGGGGCTGCGGGGCGACGACGAGCTCGTTCTCGCATCGGACTCGAAGGTCACGGGGCCGGGTTCCGACTCGCGACCGAACATCTGCAAGATCCACCAGGGTCCGGGCTGCTTCTTCGCCATCTCCGGGCCGGTGGCTGGCCCAGGTTTCGACGCGGTCGCCATCGCTCGTGACACGTGCCGTCGGGGTCGGAACATCGATGTCATCGCTGATGACTTCCTCGCCCAGGCGCGGCAGCCATACCAGGCGATGTACGATTGGCTCCTGCGCAACGAGAGTGACTACCACGCGAAGCGGGGCCCGTTCCCTCTCGTGATCTTGCTGATCGGCCGGCGGAACGGGCAGCTGGTCATGCTTCACACGGGCTATCACCGGAAGGCCTCGGTCGTCGAGCCCATCGACAAGACCGAGGTGAAGAACGGCGACGCGAAGTTCAGCCTTGCGCGGGACTTGCCGAGGTTCATGTGGCTGAACCCGAACTGGTTTCAACCGCCCTATGCGCGGGCGGCCGAGCGGCTGGTCGAGGCCGACATGGCGAGCGGCTGGGTGGACGTCGGCCCTCCGGTCGCCGTGCTCCAGGTCGACGCGACCGGCGCCAGGTGGCACAAGCAGGGGCTCTGTCCCCCGATCGACGCGACGCTCTGGTCGTCGGAGTAGCTTTCCTCCCCCGCGGCCCACGCCGCCTGTCGACGGTACGTCGCCTGCAGCAGCCTATCCCGCCAGGAGGCTGCGCCATGAGTGCCGTAGCGACCAGGAAGCCGACGCGCCGACGGACGACGACCGCCGCGCGCCGAAAAACCATCTTCTTCGCGCCGCGCCACCGCCGGCTGGCCGAGATCATCTCGATCGAGTCGCCGGCGGCCTTCCGGGGGAGCATCCGCACGCTGAGGAGGATGGGCGTCGGGGCGCGCGAGAAGCGCGCGCTCGTCCTGGCGCAGAACCGCGCCAAGGCGATGCTGAAGAAGAAGACCCTCTCCCCGAAGGAGCGTCGCGAGCTCCAGCAGATCGCGAACACTCCGTTGCCACCCGTCACCAGGCGGTGACTCCGGCGGAGACTCGATCGGACCGCCCGGCTATGTGAGACCTCCGTCAGGCCCGTATGGCCCTGCCCGCGCGTCCGGCGGCGTCCGAGCATGGGCGGGTGGGCCCTGTGCCAGGCTGGAGGCGCGCTGTCGAGGACATCGTGGGATGACCACCACCTCCGAGCTCTACGACAGCGACGCGAGCGAGTGGCAGAGAACGGAACCCGTGTTGCTCACGGACTTCACGGCCCGCCCCTATGTGATGAGGCTCGCCGAGCCGCTGGCCGGAAGCCGTGTGCTCGACCTGGGATGTGGCGAGGGCTACGTCGCCCGCCAGCTCATGCGCGGCGGCGCCGCGAGCCTGGTGGGCATCGACATCTCCGCGCAGATGATCGAGGGCGCGCGAGCGTCGGAGCAGCGGGCGCCGCTCGGTATCACCTACGAGGTGCGCTCCGCGCTGGAGCTGGCCCACTACCCGAGCGTTTCCTTCGACCTGGTCCTGGCCGTCTTCGTCATCAACTACCTCTCGCTGGCGGAGACGACCGCGGTGATGAAGGAGGTCGTCCGGTTGCTGTGTCCGGGCGGGCGCTTCGTCTTCACCGTGCCCCATCCAGCCCTCCCCTTCCTGCGCGCCAAAGAGCCTCCCCTGTACTTCGACCCCGACGGCGCCGGATACTTCTCGGGGCGTGACCGGTTGTTCGAGGGCCGGGTGTGGCGCCGGGATGGCGTGGACGTCCCGGTGCAGTACATCCACAAGACGTTCGCCGACTACTTCCACGCGTTCGCCGAGGCTGGCTTCACGACGCTCGCCGAGCTCCACGAGCTCGGTGTCGAGGACGCCCAGCTCGCGCTTGATCCGCCATTCTTCACCCCCCTGCGGGATCAACCACTGCATGTCGCGTTTCGGCTCCGCGTCGACTAAGGATGCCTTCGCCGTGCTGGGCGACGCCATCGCAGCGTCGACGGAGGCGATGAAGAACGCGTCCGGCGCCCGCGATGGCGCGTCACAGGCAGCCCCCGCAGTGCGGTCGACCCTCGGCAAGGCCCTCTACGTCGCCGCGTACTACGCGGCCTACGGTGCGGTCTTCGCGGCTCTCGCGGTCGGCCGTCTGGCACCTCCCGTCGATGCCTGGGCCGACGGCGTCCACGATGGGGCGGCCGCGGCTAGAGACACCAGTCGCAACGGCGCTAGACGCGCGCGGACCGCTGCGAGAGGGCGAGCGCGGGTCCGTCGACCCGTTCAGTAAGGAGGCACCATGGCCAGCGTACTTCCCACCCAGCGGCAAGCCGGGATGCTCATCCTCGCGTTCGCGGCCGGCGTCGCCGTCGGCGCCAACTGGCCGGCCATCCGCCTGGCCCTCGCGCCGCTGCTGGCCGGCGCCGGCAGCAGGATCGACGATATCTATTCAGCGCTGACCCAGGCCCTGGGCGAGCAGAAGGAAGCGATGGACGACGCGCGGGCCGAGCGTCAGTATCGGGCCCGTCGCGCGCGGACGGCGCCCTCGGTGGAGCAGGATCTGTTGGCCAGCCTCGGCTCGCTGCTCAACGGTCAGAAGCGACCGGCGGCCAAGCGCGCGGCACGGCGGCCTGCTCGTCGGCGCCCTCGAAAGGCAAGCGCTCCCGCGGCCCCCGTGGTCACCAGCTCGGCCGCCTGAGCCGCGCGCGAGGGTGGTGCCACAGGCTTCATGAATCGCGCCGGCGCGCGCGTCGACATCGCGGTCTCCCATCCCGACGACGGGCGCATGCTCGTCACCAGTCGCTACTTCTTTGCCGATCCCACCGCCGACGTCTGCCGGCGGCTCGCGAGGCGGCTCTTCGAGGTGAAGGAAGTCCGCGTCGTCGACGTGCACGCCGCCGGATGCCTGGCCAAGATCGAATACTCGAACGGCAGCGTGCCCCGTCACGTCGTCATCGCGAAGATCGCCCGTCACCTTCTGGCCGGCCCCAACGGCCACGGCGTTGCCAACGGCCACACGTCACGCGATCTGCCCCCGGCGGTGGGCGATGGGGTCGAGGGCTGGCGCGTCGAGCGTCACGGACCCGTGCTCTCGACGTGGGAGATCGTCCACGAGCTACCCGGGCGCGTTCGGCTCCGCAACCGATTGATCCGCCGGAACGCCCGCCGGTGCGCGGCCATCGACGCCGCCCTCGCGCGCGTGGGCACCATCCACCGTCACGTCACGAACCCGACCACGGCCACCGTGCTCATCGAACACGACCCGGGGACGTTCCCCCGCCACCGGGTGCTCGACATCCTCGATCGGGCGCTGACAGAGCCCGCGCCCGTTGATCCCCCAACGCCCGCGCGCGCCGACGAGGAGACGGGGCGCACGATCTCGAGCGCGGAGCGCACGCACGCCGGCAAGGAGATGCAATGGTCCAGGCATGCGTTCGCGATCTCGGCGGCTTCCATGTGCCTGGCCGCCGTCGGCGACATGCTCCACCCCGCGCTCAGTCCGCTCAGCGTGCCGGGAACAGCCTATTCCTCGATCGAGCTCTACAGGAGCGGGATCCGGGCCGTCACCCATGAGCACACGATCTCGGTCGACACGTTGCTGGTCATCGTCCAGGTCGCGAGCGTGCTGGCCGGCTATTACTTCCTGTTCTGTCTGAACAGCTTCGGGTACCAGTGCGCGCGCTCCCTGCTGCAGCAGGTCAAGCACGACTCGCGCGCGGACTACACCGACTTCTTTCTCCGCGACGTTCGGACCGTCCGGGTGCTGGACGGTCGCGAGGAGCGAGACGTCCCGCTGAGGGCGATCAAGGTCGGCGATCTCGTGAGCATCGCTGCGGGACAGACCGTTCCCGTCGACGGCTGCGTCGCCCGGGGCGCGGCCACCGTCGACCAGCACCTCCTGACCGGCGAGGCCGTTCCGGCCGAGAAGGGCGTGGGAGACCAGGTCTTCGCCTCGACGGTGGCGCTCTCCGGCACCATCCACGTCCGCGTCGAGAAGACAGGGGCGGCGACGGCGGCGGCACAGATCGCGCGCCTGCTGAGCAACACCGTGGACTTCAAGACGGGTCGCCAGCTCAGGGCCGAACGCCTGTCGGACCGCTTGATCTGGCCGTCCCTCCTGTCCGCCGCGGCCGCCTGCCCCCTGCTGGGCGTCAGCGCCGGCGCCGCCCTGCTGGACGCCCACCCGAAATACAGGACCACGCTGGCGTCCTCGCTCGGACTGCTGAACCACTTCAGGCTGGCGGCGCGGGAAGGGCTGCTGGTCAAGGACGGACGAGCGCTCGAGCTGCTGACGGCCGTCGACACCGTCGTCTTCGACAAGACTGGAACGCTCACGCTCGACCAGCCCCACGTCCGCCGCGTGTACGCCCGGGCCCCGCACACCGGCGCCGACATCCTGCGCATGGCCGCGGCGGCCGAACAGCACCAAACGCATCCGGTGGCCCGCGCGATCCTCGATGCGGCACGCGCACGCGGTCTCGCCGTCGACCCCATCGACGAGGCCGAGTACCGCGTCGGCTACGGGGTCACCGTGCGCGTGGACCGCCACGTGGTCCGCGTGGGGAGCCTGCGGTTCATCGAGAGCGAGGATATTGCCATTCCACCGGCGGTGGCCGAGCTCCAGGCGCGGTGTCACGGCGGGGGACACGCGCTGCTGCTGGTGTCGCACGACGGCGAGGTCGCCGGCGCGATCGAGCTCCACGTCACCGTGCGGCCGGAAGCTCAACGCATCGTCCGGGGCCTGCGCGAGCGCGGCATCGGCAGCATGTACATCATCTCCGGCGACCACGAGACCCCGACCCGTCGCCTCGCCGAGGCACTCGGCATCGAGCGGTACTTCGCCGAGACGCTCCCGGGGGACAAGGCGAGCCTGATCGATGGACTCCAGCAGTCGGGCCACGTCGTGTGCTACGTGGGCGACGGCATCAACGACTCGATCGCGATGAAGAAGTCGCACGTCTCGGTCTCGCTGCGCGGCGCCTCGACGCTGGCCGTCGACACGGCCGAGGTCGTCCTGCTCGACCGGAGCCTGAACGCGCTGTGTCGCCTGTTCGACATCGCGCGCGAGTGCGACCGGAACACGACCGTGACGATGGCGGCGTGCTTCCTCCCGAGCCTCCTCTGCGTCGCCGGCGTCCTGCTCGGGCACGTCGGCTTCGCAGAAGCGCGCCTCTTCAACATCGCCGGTCTGGTGGGAGGCGTGGGCGCCGCGATGCTGCCGCGGGCGACGCACCGGGCGCCGACGCGACCGTCACGGACACGGGCCCCGATCACCGGGCCGCTAGACGGCGCGACCATCGAGGAGCACGTCCTCGCATGAGCCGCGCGCGGCGAGTCGCGGACATCGCGGTCTCGCACCCCCACGATGGCCGGATCGTGGTCACGAGCCGCGATCTCTTCGCCGATTCGTCTGCGGACGTCTGCCGGCAGCTCGTGGGCCGCCTCTTCGAGGTCGAGGAAGTGCGCGCCGTCGAAATGCGTGCCGCCGACGCGTGGGCACAGATCGAGTACACCAATGGCCATGTGCCCGGCGCCGCCATCGTACGGAAGATCGCCCGGCGCCTGAGCGCAGGGTCCGGAAACGCTCCGGCGCCCTACGTGAACTCACCGAGCGACCTACCCGTGGCGCTGGCCGATCCCGTCGAGGGCTGGCGCGTCGAGCGTCACGGCCCCGTGCTCTCCACCTGGGAGGTCGTCCACGAGCTGCCCGGCCGTATCCGGCTCCGCAACCGCCTCATCCGGCGCAAGAAGGAGCTGTGCGCGACGATCGACGCGGCCCTCGTGCGCGTCCTCGGTGTCGACCGCTACACGACGAATCCGCGGACGGCCACCGTCCTGATCCACCACGACCCGCGGACGATCCAGCGCCATCAACTCCTGAAGATCCTCGACCAGGCGCTGGTCGAGGCCCAGGGCCAGGAGGGCCGGGATGCGGCCGATCTCGACCTCGCGGTCTGCACGGCGGCGCTGGGCCTCGCCGCGGTCAGCCAGTTTCGCGCGCCCGCCCTCACGCCGCTGAGCGCCGCCCTCTTCCTCTATTCGGCCCTGCCGAGCTTCCGGGACGCCCGCGACACGCTGAAGGAGCGGCGGCTCGGCGTGGACGTGCTCGATTCGATCGTAGTGGTCGTGTGCCTGCTGACCGGCCAGATCTTCCCCGGCGCCGTGCTGGCCTGGTGCCTCGGCGCCGGCCGCGCGCTCCTCGCCAAGACCCGTGCCGACTCGCGCCGGCGGCTGCTCGACGTCTTCGGCAAGCAGCCCCGCTTCGTGCAGCGGTGGCACGACGGCCGCGAGATCGAGACCGCCATCGAGGGGCTCCGGCCCGGTGACGTGGTGGTCGTCAACACCGGCGAGGTCGTGCCGGTCGATGGCGAGGTCGTCGAGGGCACCGCGCTGATCGACCAGCACCTGCTCACCGGCGAATCGGCGCCGGCCGAGAAAGACGCGGGCGACACCGTCTACGCCTCCACGGTGATGCTGGCCGGCAAGCTCTTCGTCCGGGTCACCACCGCGGGGACCGAGACGACCGCGGCCAGGATCAGCCAGATCCTCGACGACACCGCCGGCTACACGCTGCGCTCTCAGTCGCGCGCCGAGGAGCTCGCCGACCAGGCCGTGATCCCGACGCTCGGGCTGGCCACGCTCGGCCTCGGGACCGTGGGCGTCGGCGGGGCCACCGCCATCGTCAACTCGGACTTCGGCACCGCCATCCGGATGGCCGCGCCGCTCGCCCTCCTCACCTCGCTGAGCGTCTGCGCCCGGCGGGGCATCCTGGTAAAGGACGGCCGGGCCCTCGAGCTGATGACCAGGGTCGATACGGTCCTCTTCGACAAGACCGGGACGCTCACCCTGGAGCGCCCCGAGGTCGCGCGGGTGATCGCCTGCGGCGGCCTCGACGAGACCGCGGTGCTGCGCTACGCGGCGGCCGCCGAGCAAAAGTTCACCCACCCGATCGCGCGCGCCATCCTCGATCGGGTCCGGACGCTGGGGCTCTCGCTGCCGCCCATCGACGAGACGACCTACCACGTCGGCTATGGCATCACGGTCGGGGTGGGCGGGCGCACGGTGGCCGTCGGCAGCGCACGGTTCATGACCATGGAGGGGCTCGATCTCCCGGCGCCGCTCGTGCGCGCCATGGACGCGGCCCACGCCGACGGCCACTCGCTCATCCTGGTGGCGGCCGACGGACGGGTGATCGGCGGCATCGAGCTGCACGCCGCGTACCGCCCCGAGCTGCACGAGATGATGGCCGGGCTCCGGCAGCGGGGCATCGAGCATCTGGCCATCCTCTCCGGCGATCACGAACGGCCGACCCGCAAGCTCGCCGAGCTGCTCGAGATGGATCGCTACTTCGCCGAGGTGCTGCCGTCGGACAAGGCGAACTACGTCGAGTTGCTCCAGAAGGAAGGGCGCACGGTGTGCTTCGTCGGCGACGGGATCAACGACTCGATCGCGCTGAAGAAGGCCGGGGTCTCGATCTCGCTGCGGGGGGCGTCGACGGTCGCCACCGACACGGCCCAGGTCGTCTTCATGGAGGAGCGGCTCTCGCGACTCCTCGAGCTCCGCGACATCGCGTGCGCGCTGGAGCGGAACGTGCAGCGGAGCTGGCAGATGATCCTGTGGCCGAACGGGGCGTGCATCGCCGGCGCGCTCTTCCTCGGCTTCGGCATCATGCACTCGATGCTGTTCAACTACGGGTCCGCGCTGTTCGCGCTCGGCAACGGGCTCCTGCCGCTGCGCACGGTCACGGAGCCCGGAGACGCGGCGGGAGAGTGAGGCATGGCGAGGCGAGTGAATCGCAAGGCGGCGCGGCGCTCACCACCGCGGCGTGCCGGCGGCGCCGCCGGGCCACGCTTCGAGATCTACGTCATCGACTCCGGATGGCAGACTCCGGCGGCCGACGTGTTCCGCGCCGCGCTGCCCCTGGTCGTCAAGTATCTGAGCCGCCACGAGGTCTACGTCCTCACCGCGGACCAGTCCGAGACGTTTCTACAGGGGCATCCGCAGCTGCTCGGCAAGGACCCGATCGTCGCGATCCTCGACCGTGGAGCCATCCGGCGAGAGAGCGACGACGGAGTCGGCGCGCGCCTGTTGCTCGGACACGTCCGCGATGAGCACCGGGTGCTCGCGCTCCTCAAGATGCTCCTGCGCATCGTGAACACGCCCCAGCTCGCCGACGACCTGCCCGGATCGATCCGGCGGTTCGTGCACCGGGAGGGCATGGCGGGCGCGCTGGAGATCGTCCTGTCGACGGCCGGCCGCGTGGAGGCCGAATCCGGTCACTGATCACCGATGCGACACGAAAGGAGACCGTGATGAGCTCCGACCGAGCCATGCTGCTCCTCATGGTCGCGGGGACAGGCGTCTACATGCTCTACCGGATCCAGAATCAGCGTGAGGAGATCCGCAAGACGATCCAGGTCATCGAGCTGAACGACGTCGAGTTCTGGCAGCAGCTCGGTGAGCTGCGAGAGCTAGCCCGGGCGCGCGCCTGATCACGTTCAGGCGGCATCTTCTTGGCCGTCCTTCGGGGGGCCGGCCGGTGCCGTGAACCACTTCGACTTGGGGACGACCACGGATCGCTCTGGCTGGGATTCGAAGGCCGGGGACATGATCTGCACACCGAACTCGTTGAAGGCGTCCTGGATGCGGCCGTGCAGATCGGATAGGACGCGGAACCGCTCTTCCGGCACCTCGATGTGCACGCGCAGCTCGTACTGGACGGCGAAGTCGGACAAGCCTCGCTGCAGCACGTAGGGAGCCGGCTCCCGGCGTATGCGGGGGGTCCGCTCGGCGGCGAGGAGGAGCAGCGCGTGTACCTGCCGCCACGGCTGGTCGTAGCCGATGGTCACGGAGGCCGAGACGACCGCGCCGTGCTCGCCGGCGAGACGGGAGTAGTTCGTCACGGTCGTGCCGGCCAGCACCGCGTTCGGAATCGTGATCTCCTCGCGCCTCGCGTTGACCAGCTTGGTGGAGAGCAGGCCGACCTCGCTCACGATCCCCACGAAGTCGCCCGACTTCACGAGGTCGCCCGTCCGCAACGCGCGCGAATAGACCACGACGAGGCCGCTCATCAGGTGGTTCACCAGACCGGCGGAGCCGAGCGACACCATGAGGCCCGTGAAGATGCCGATCGCTTTGAAGGCGTCGGCGTCGGAGCCCGTCGCGAGTCGGGCGAGCAGGGCCGTCAGGTAGTCACCCAAACGCTCGCCCCAGGGTCGCGTGTACGGGAACTCGTGCAGGACGAGGGTCAGCCAGAGATAGGCGGCCACGATGGTGACGGCCCACGCGGTCAGGCGCACCATGACGCGCTGGAACGTGTTCAGGTGCGGCCACATGTCCCGGCCGAGGAGGGAGATGGCGTGGTGATGCGTCATCGTGGTGAGGCGCTCGAGGGCGCGGTCGGCCGAACGGCGGGTGACCCAGAGGACCAGCCCCAGGATGACCGTCGCACCGATGGACAGCGCGATCCCTCTGAGAAGGACCGGCACGCGGCGCTGCTCGCCCCGGGCCTGGAGCGCCGACCGGAGTTGCGCGACGGCTCGCGCGCCGACCGCCTCCAGCGTCTCGCCCGTCGTCGGATCGAGGTCCGCCTCCATGATGGCGAAGAGGGTCTGACCACGGGCGAAGACGAGCGCGCCGTGGAGGTCCCCCAAGGTCGCCGGCTCCACGAAGATCTCCTCGGACCGCACGTCGTCGGGCAGCGCCTCGATCCGCCGAGCGGCGTTGGCGGCGCGGTCGGCAGGACTCACGTGGCGGACCGTGGCACGGAACTCCGCGATCGGGCGGTTCCAGACCCTGAGTGTCGCCCCGGCCGCGCGCCCCAGCGTCGCGGGCGTGTCCTGTCGAGGTGGTTGCGCTTGAAGCGGGGCCGCGACCGCGAGGAGCAGCAGGGCGGCCGAGGCCGCGACCGTGAAGACTTCCCTCAGGCACGTCGGTCCCACGAGGAAGGTCACCCGCGAACGTTGTCACACGGGAGGGGATGTCGCGAATGGGACGAAAGTCCCATCGGGACAGGCGCGGGCATGTTCCTATCGGCTGCGGATCGGCTCGGCGAGCAGCGCTCGTATCAGGGCCCGGGACTGAGCTCCGTCCCAGTCACGGGGACCGACCGCACGGGCCACGGCGCGCCCATCACGCCCGATCAGGAAGGACGTCGGTACGCCGACGACTCCGTACGCGGCTTGGATCTCGCCTCGTGGGTCGACGATGAGGGGGTAGCTCACACCGAGCGCAGCGGCGTACGTCGAGACGGCGGCCGGCTGCTCGCCCGCGCCGACTCCGACGACGGCCAGCCCCTTGGGCCCCAGATCGCGGTGCAGGCGGTCGAGGACCGCCATCTCGTCACGACACGGCACGCACCACGTCGTCCAGAAGGTGAGCAGCACGACCCGGCCGTGCAGCCGCTCCAGTGACAGACGCTGGCCATCGACGGTACGGCCGCTGAACTCCGGCGGCCGCTCCTCGCGGGGATACGCCGCGAGATCCAGCGCTTTCAACCGATCGGCGACGTCGGCCTGACCCGTCTCCGGAGTTGCGAGCACCGTGCCGAGAACCAGCAGCCCTCGCCGCAGCCAGGCGCGACCGGGCACGTCGCGCCGGGTCACTTACTGGGCCTCGACGTCAGCTCCTCGATGGCCTTCAAGATGGGCTCGCTGGAGAACACGATATCGTCGCCCGCGAGGCCCAGGAGCCATTGCTTTCGTAGGATGCCCTGCTGGTCGACGAGGAAGAACGCCCGCAGCGGACGGACCTTGTCGGGCGCGAGAACGCCATAGGCGCGGATCGCCGTGAGCGTCCGGTCGCTCAGGAGCGGGAACGGGAGCTTCAGCGAGTCCGCATAGGTCTTGAGCGCAAACGTGCTGTCCGAGCTGATCGCCAGCACCTCGACGTTCAGGTCCTGGAACTTCTTGTAGTCGGCCCCCCGGGCCTGGACGTTGGCGGTTCACGTCGGGGCCCAGGCGGCCCCGAAGAACTCGATCAGGACCAGCTTCTGGCCCCGGAACCGCCGCAGGCTGATGTCCTCGCCCGTGGTGGCCGGCAGCGTGAAGTTGGGCACGGGTTTCCCGAGCTCCAGCGCCCAGGCGGTGCCGGCGTCCATGGCGAGCCCGCCGAGCAACAACACGCCGATCAGCCATCCGAGTCTCATGATCCTCTCCTCCTCTGTCACTCGATGAGCCGACTCGCACGCTGCAGGGCCACCGGGCTGATCTGAACCTTCAGAGCGCTCGCCACCTTGAGATTCACGACGAGCTCGACCCGTGGATTGATCTCGACCGGGATCGACGCGGGGCTCTCGCCCTTGAGGATCTTCTCCACCAGCCGGGCCGCCTGGCGTCCCGACTCGTAGAAATCGGGGCCGTAGCCGGCCAGCGCGCCCCGCTCGACCCAGAACGCGGCGTTGAACATCGTCGGGGTCTGCTGCTGACTGGTCGCCTCCAGCACGAGGCCGGGGAGGTTCAGTGACATTGACGACGTCGAGACAATTCCGCCGATGTCGTCCTTCCGGACCCGGGCGAGGCTGGCCTGCGCCTCCTCGCGCGTGCGCACGGCACGTTCCACCAACGCCAGCCCGAGTTGCCGGGCCGCGTCCCGGTATATGCCTGCGCGCGCCCGGGAGTTTTCGTCCGCGGCGTCGTAGACGAACATGACCCGCCGCAGACTCGGGATCAGCTGCTTGAACACTTCGAGGCGCTTCGGATTGAGCATCTGATCGAGATCGGTCACCCCGGTGAGGTTGCCTCCCGGCCTGGCGAAGCTCTGGACGAGGCCGAGCTCGACCGGATCACCGGCCGCCTCGGCGAAGACGATGGGAATCCGGGACGTGGCCGCATGCGCGGCCTTCGCCTCGTTCGTCCCGCTGGCGAAGATGATGTCGGGCGCCGCCTCCACCAGCTCTCGAGCCGCCGACGCCAGGGCGCCGAGATCGCCCTGCGTGAACCGCACCCCGATGACGAAGTGCTCGCCTTCGCGGTAGTTCAGCGCGATCAAGCCGTCGCGAAGGCCCACCATGGCCGGGGTCGGTCCCCATCCATTCGTCAGGGCTCCGATCTTCACGGCCTTGCGCGGGCTCGCCGCGTCGCCGGGGACGAGCAGGGCGCCGCCGGGCAGGACCAGCAGGGCCGCGACGAGCGACGCGGTCACGGCCGCGATGGGGATATGGGTCATCGTGCGGAGATCATCCGCGCGCCCCGTTACCACCGCGTTATCGGTCGGAGACGAGCGGGTATAATGCCCGGCACCCAGGCAGCTGGTTGATCCATGCCATTGCTGAGCCTCACGTTGCTGGGCGGCTTCGAGGCCCGGGTCAGGACGAAGGCGATGACCCTGCCTCGAAAGGCCCAGGCCCTCCTCGCGTACCTGGCACTCGCAGGACCTCCGACGCATCCCCGCTCGAAGCTGGCGGCGCTGCTCTGGAGCGACGCCGAGGAGGAGGACGCCCGCAACAACCTCAGGCAGGTGCTGTTCCGAACGCGGCGTGCGCTCGGCACGGCCTCGCGTGTCCTCACGGTGGACGGCGAGCTCGTGGGACTCGATCTCACGGCCGTGGAGAGCGACGTCGGGACACTCCGTCGTCTCGTCTCGGAGGGTGGCGACCACGCGCTTCGGACGGCGGTGCCCTTGTGCGGCGGGACGCTCCTCGAGGGCCTGGAGGTGGGCGACCCCGCCTTCGAGGAGTGGCTCAGGACCGAGCGCACGCGACTCGGCGAGCTCGTGGTCGGCGCTCTCGTCGATCTCCTGCAGCGGGAGGAGCGGCACGGCGCTCTGGAGGGTGTCGTTGCTGTCGCCCACCGACTCCTCGGCCTCGATGCCCTGCAGGAGGGCGCGCATCGCGCGTTGATGCGAGCCTACGCCGGCCTGGGCCGCCGCGCGGCGGCGCTGCGCCAGTACCAGCTCTGCGTCGACGCCCTTCACCGTGAGCTCCAGGCGGAGCCCGAGCCCGAGACCAAGGCGCTCTACCTGGAGCTCCTCCGACAGCCGTCGACGGAAGCCCGCACGGTCGGCTCCCACGCCGCCGGGTCCCGCTCGGGTCAGGCGGGGTCGAAACGGTCGGCGTTGACGGGCCGAACGGCGGAGCTCGGCATGCTGGCGCGCGCGCTCGACGATGCCTTGGCCGGCACCAGTCGGATCGTCGCCGTGTCCGGCGAGGCCGGAGTGGGCAAGAGCCGCCTCGTCGAAGAGGCGGTCGCCGACGCGGTGACGCGCGGATGCATCGTGCTCCAGGCTCGCGCGTACGAGACGGAGCAGGGCCTCCCCTTCGGGCTCTGGGTGAGCGCGCTACGCTCCGCCGGAATCATCGAGAATCCGACCCTCATCGAGGCGCTCGGCTCCGAATGGCGGGACTCGCTCAACCCCCTGTTCCACGACCTGCCGGGCCGACGCCGGCGCGGCAGTGTCGAGACCGAGAACCAGCTGCGACTGTTCGAGGCGCTCACGCGCCTCGTCGGCACCATCGCGGCGGCCCAGCCGGTCGTCGTGGTCCTGGAGGATCTCCAGTGGGCCGACGCGACGAGCCTCAGCCTCCTGGCCTTCCTCGGCCGTCGTCTCCTCGACGCCCGCGCGTGCGTTCTCGTGACCGCGCGGCTCGAGGACGCGGAGCGCGGCGGGCCGCTCCCCACCGTGATCTCGGAGCTGCGGCGTGACGGCCGGCTCGTCGAGGTCACCCTTTCGCCGTTGACCCGAGCCGATACGCGGCGGCTGATCGAGGCCCTCGCTCCTCGGACCCGCGACCGGCTCACGCCCGAGCTCACGGATCGGATCTGGCAGATGAGCGAGGGCAGTCCCTTCGTGATCACCGAGGCCGTGCGGGTGGCCGGCCAGCATCGGTGGCCACAGACGGCCGCCAGCCTCCCGCTGCCCGACCGTGTCCGGCAGCTGATCCTCGACCGGATCGATCGCGTGAGCTCAGCGGCCCGGACCCTGGCGGAGGCCGCGGCCGTCGTTGGCGGTGCCTTCGAATACTCGCTCCTGCGCCGCGCGGCCGCGATGGCGGACGGCGAGGCCGCGGAGGGCGTCGAGGAGCTGCTGCGGCGCGGTGTCTTCCGCCAGGTCGAGGAGCACTTCGACTTCACGCACGACCGCGTGCGGGAGACGGTCCTCGGCACCCTCATCGTCCCCCGGCGGCGCCGACTGCATCTCGCCGTGGCGGCGGCCATCGAGGAGACGCGCGCGCACGATCTCGACCACCATCAGATTGCGCTCGCGGCCCACTACGAGCAGGGCGAGGACTGGCTGCGCGCGGTCGACTGCTTGCGCCAGGCCAGCCTGGTCACGGCGTCCCGAGGCGCCTTCCGCGAGGCCGCCGACCTGCTCGAGCGTGCGCTGGGGATGCTGGCAAAGCTTCCCCGCGATCAGGAGACGCTCGGCCGGGCGGTCGACGTCCGCGTCGAGCTGTGGGACCGCGTGCTGGTCCTGCCCGATTTCCGGCGAGGCGAGGAATGCCTCCTCGAGGCCCGGGCCGCGGCGGCCGAGCTGAAGGACGACCGTCGTGCCGCGTTCGTCGCCTCCAGCCTGGCCAATCACGACGTGCAGGTCCGTAACCTCGATCGAGGGCGTCGGCTCGCCCTCGAAGCCCTGGAGTTCGCCGAGCGAGCCGGCGGCGAGATCATCGCGGCGCGAGGCGCCTTCTCCCTGGGGCTGATCCGCTACGCGTCCGGCGACCTCCTGGGCGCGATCGACGCCTTCACCCGCGGCATCAAGGCTGCCGGCGATGACCCGCTCACGACGTTCAGCGTCGGGGTGGGTCTGTGCCACGTGCACCTGCGTGGCCAGCAGGCCGTCGTCCTTGCCGAGCTCGGCCGCTTCGAGGAAGCCCTGCCGCTCGCCCGGGAGGCGCTCGACCGCGCCAATGCGGTTCGCAATCTCTTCAGCACGGCATTCGCGCACTCGGTGGTTGCGCGCGCCCTGCTATTCAAGGGCGACTTCGAAGACGCGCTGGAGCAGCTCGAATCGGGCTTCGAGCTCGTGAAGACCTACGAGTTCGGCCTCGTCCGTCGGATCTACGTCGTGTGGTTGACCATGGCCTATGCGCTGGTCGACCGACCGGAGGCGGCTCTCCGTCTATCGAGCGAGGGACCGCCGCAGTGGCCGATGACGCACGTGGCCCGTGCGCGAGCGCTGATGGCGGCCGGGGATCTCGCCGCGGCGTCGATCGTCGCCCACGAGGCCCTGTCCATCGCGCAGCGCATCGGCGAGCAGACGCAGGAGACCGCTGCGCTGATCCTGCTCACCGAGATCCATGGGGGGCCGAACGCCCCGCTCGAGCCAGCCCGCTCCCATGGCGAGGCCGCGCTCGCGATCGCCACCCGCCTCGGCCTCCGAGCGTTCCAGGTGCACTGTCACCGCCAGCTCGGGGAGCTGCTGGTCGGAGCTGGTCTGCGGCATCCCGCGCGCGGGCATCTCCTCGAGGCGCTCGCGCTCTACCAGAACATGGGAATGCAGCGCTGGATCCCGGGGACCTCGGCGCTCTTGACCCAGATCGGGAACGACTGAACCGCCCGCCCATTGACATCGCCTCCCCTCGCGCCTAATACAGGGGCGGATCGTCGGGGGCAGTGCCGCACCAGAGACCTCGGACTCCCAAGGAGGGGCACGCCATGACACGTCAGGTCTCTCGACTCGTCGGGCTGGGGAGCTTGGCTGCTTGTCTGTTCCTGATCTCACCCGCCGTCGCGTCCGCCCAGCAACCCTCGCCGTACCCTCTCGACGACAAGCTGGCGAACGAGCCGGCGCCGTGGACGGTCCCGGGGAAGTGGGGGCCGCGCGGCAACTGGGGCCGGTGGGGGGAGCAGGACCGGCGCGGGATGCTCAACTACATCACGCCCGACCTGATCGTGAAGGCGGCGGGCCTGGTGAAGCAGGGCAAGGTCTATGCGCTCGGCGAGGAAATGCACTCCGACCTCCCGCGGGTCATCACGCCGAGCCGGACCGGCGTGCAGATCATCCAGGAGAACGACGGATACGATCGGGTGACGCAGCCCGGGCAATTCGATCCCAAGCGGCAACAGGGCGCCGCGAGCTTCACCATCATGCACAATCACGTGGGCACGCACCTCGACACGTTCGCCCACATCTATCGCGAGAACAGCCTGTTCAACAACATGCCGCCACCGAAGCCCGTCGGCACGGTCCACGGCGACGCCGCCAGCGTCAAGTTCATGGTTGGCCGCGGTGTGCTCCTCGACGTCGCGAAGTACAAGGGCGTGGATCCGCTGCCGGGGAATTACTGGATCACCCTCGAGGATCTCCAGAACACGGCCAAGGCCCAGAACGTGGAGATCCGCAAGGGCGACATCCTGCTGATCCGCACGGGCTGGCGGAAGATGTGGGATCAGCCCGGCCCCGACGGACGGGTCGATCTCGCGCACCGGCAGTACCTGCAGCCCCAGCCCGGGGTCGGGCCCGACTCGCTGGCCTTCATGAACGACATGGAGATCGTCGCCATCGGCGCCGACACCGCCGCCGTCGAGTGGAACTTCCCGATCGATCCGAACTATCCCAAGAAGGCCTTCGGCGGCTTCCAGGGCCTCCCCTTGCACGTCGACTTCATCTGGAATCGTGGCGCCTACATCCTCGAGATCCTCAACCTCGACGAGCTCGCGAAGGACCAGGCCTACGAGTTTCTCTTCGTCGTCGCTCCGCTGCTGTTGCGCGGTGGTATCGGCGTCCCGGTCAATCCCATCGCCATTCGGTGACACGCACCGCCGGCGGGGCCGCGCCACGCACGCGGCTCCGCCGGCAACCCTCCGCCAGAGCCGTGTCGTGACAGGGGCGCCGCCGGCCGTCGTGCTGCAGGGGATCCGGAAGGCCTTTCCCGCCGGGACGGGCCGACGCCTGGAGGTCCTCGACGTCGAGGGGCTCTCGATCGGCGCCGGCACGTGGACGGCGCTGAAGGGACGAAGCGGCTCGGGCAAGACGACCCTGCTCAACCTGATCGCCGGGATCTCGCTGCCTACGGCGGGCGCCATCGCGGTCGGCGGCGTGGACATCGTCGCCATGAGCGAAGCGCAGCGCGACGGCTTCCGCGCGCGACACATCGGGTACATCTTCCAGACCTTCAATCTGCTCGCCGCCTTCAGCGCCCTGGAGAACGTCATGCTGGCCATGATGTTCACCGACGCCGTCCCCCGTCGGGCGCATCGGCAACGGGCCGCAGACCTCCTGGCCCGCCTGGGGCTCGCCGACCGGCTCTCCCACAAGGCGCACCAGCTGTCGCGGGGCGAGCAGCAGCGCGTGGCGATCGCGCGGGCCCTGGCCAACGATCCGCCCTTGATCCTCGCCGACGAGCCGTGCGCGAGCCTCGACGCCGAGACGGCCCGCGACGTCCTGGCCGAGTTCTCGACGGTGTGCCGGGAGGACGCCAGGACGGTGGTGATCGCCTCGCACGAGGACGCCGCGCTGGCCGCCGCCGATCGGGTCCTGGACATGGCCGAGATCAACCGCGCCGGGGGCCGAGACGCCGCGCGCGAGCGGATGACGCCGGCATGACGCTCGGCACGGTCGCGCTGCGCCATCTCCAGGAGCGCCTCGTCGCGAACGTCCTGACCGTCGTGTCGATCGCGCTGGGCGTCGGCCTCGTCATCGCCAGCGCGCTCCTGACTCGCGGCGTCAAGGAGACCTTCGTCGAGGGCACGACCGACTACGGCCTGGTCGTCGGCGCCAAGGGCAGCCCGACCCAGCTCGTGCTGAACGTCGTCTTCCGCATGGATTCGCCGACGCCGAACATCCTGCTCCCCACGTACGCGGAGCTGGCGGGCGACGAGCGGGTCGAGCTCGCCGTGCCCGTCGCCATGGGGGACGCGTTCCAGGGGTTTCGCTACGTGGCCACGACGCCCGCCTACTTCGCGGCCTTCCGCTGGCGCCGAACGACCTTCACGATGGCGGCGGGCCGGCTGTTCCGCGACGACCCGGCCGGCTCGCCGACCTATGAGGCCGTCCTGGGGGCGGAGGCCGCACGCCACACCGGCCTGCGCCTCGGCGACCGCTTCTACGAGGGCGAGGAGATGGCGGAGTATCCCCTCACCGTGGTCGGGATCCTCCGTCCCACCCGGAGCGCGGACGACCGCGCGATCTTCTTCTCCCTGCCGAGCTACTGGGAGATGAACGAGCTCGCGCGACAGGTGCAGATCAAGCCGCTCACCGCCGTGCTCGTCAGGACCAAGCGCATGTCCGATCTGCCGGCGCTGCATCGCGAGCTGAACGTGTCCGCGAAGACCCAGGCGGCGTTTCCGAGCACGATCCTGCTCGCCATCTTCAATCTGCTCGGCCTGGCCGAGGAGATCCTCACCGTGATCCTGGCGATCGTCGCGATCGTCGTCGTGTCGTACCTCTTCGTCTCGATGTACCGCTCGACGTTCGAGCGCAGGCGCGAGATCGCCACCATGCGCGCCCTGGGGGCGCCCCGAGCCGCGATCCTCCGCATCGTCCTGCTGGACGCCGCCGTCCTCAGCACCATCGGCGCCGCCGCGGGCCTCCTCGCCGGGCACGCCGTCGCCTACGTCGGCGCCCAGCTCCTGGCCGCCCGGGTGGGCGTCGTCATGGATCCCTTCGCGCTCGGCCTCCTGCAGCCGGTCGTGTTCGGGGGTGTCGTCCTCGTCGGCACGCTGGCGGGACTCCTTCCGGCGATGCGTGCGTACCGTGTCGAGGTGGCGGAGAACCTTGCCCCGCTGTCATAGTCGCCGGCACGTCGTCCCGAGCCGGATCGCGCTGCTCGGCGTCGCGCTTCTGAGCGTGGCCGTCGTCGCGCGTGGAGACGAGGCGCCGAGACTGACGTTCGCCCAGCTCGCGGAGTCGATCCGGGCCAATTTCGACGTGACGCAGCAGATGAAGTCCTATGCCGGCAAAGAAGTCGAGATCCACGGCTTCATCATTCCCGCCGGGCCGCCCGACCTCTCCTTCTTCCTGCTCAGTCGCGTCTCGGCCCTGGGCAACTATTGCTGCGAGGTTCCCGTGGGCCAGGACGAGACGGTCTACGTGTTCGGCGCCAAGGGCGTGAAGCTCCCCTTCGATCCCCTGCGCGTGTACCGGGTCCGTGGCGTCTTCGAGGTGGGCAAGCAGGTCGACCGGGCGTACGGCGTCAGCATGTTCCGCATACGCGATGCTCGGGTCGAACACGCCGTCGGCGCGAAGATCTTCAAGGTCGGCGAGACCCCGGCGCCCGTGTCGAAGCCGTAGATGGTACGATCCTGGCGCTCGACGGCCCGGGCGCGGGCGCGACGCGAGGAGGCGCACGATGCTGCTGCAGGAGATGACCTGGCCGGACATCGGCAACCTGTCACGGGACATCCCGGTGGTGATCCCGGTGGCGGCCCTCGAGCAGCACGGTCACCACATGCCGGTCTTCACCGACAGCCTGCTCGTCGGCGAGGTCGTGCGACGGGTCGGCGCGGCGATGGCGGACCGCGTGCTGATCGCGCCGCTCGTGTGGCTGGGCAACTCGCACCACCACATGGATTTCCAGGGCACGCTCTCGGCCAGCCCGCGCGTCTATCTCGACCTGCTCAACGACCTGGCCGAGAATCTGATCGCGCACGGCTTCAGGCGGATCGTGTTCGTCAACGGCCACGGGGGCAACATCACGCCGGGCAAGCAGGCCATCTTCGAGATCCGGCAGCGGCATCGCGACCGAGGCGATCTGCTGTTGCTGTTCGCGTCCTACTGGGACAACGCCAGCCCCAACGCGGGCCGTCACGACCTCGTGCAGTCGCAGATGGGCCACGCCTGCGAGTGGGAGACCTCGATGATGCTGCGGCTGGCCCCGCACCTGGTGAAGGACCACACGCGGGCCGAGCCGGTCGGCTTCGGGTTTGGCTTCGAGCCGGCCTATCGCGGCTGGACGACGAAGGACCGCACAGTGACCGGACACATCGGCCACCCGCAGGCGGCCACGGCGGAGAAGGGCGAGTACCTCTTCGCGACCTACGCGGCCGGCGTGACCAAGCTGCTCGAGGACGTCATCGCCTGGGACGGCAAGAGCTGGGAGATGCCGTAGCCGACGCGCCGGCTCACTTCACCTTCGGATCCAGGAAGTCGCGCAGCGCGTCCCCGAACAGGTTCACGGCGAGGATCGTGACGGTGATCGCCGCCCCGGGGAACACGACCATCCACCACGGCGGCTTGAAGGCTTCGGCGAGCACGCCGCCCAGCATGTTGCCCCAGCTCGGCATCGGCGGCGGCACGCCGACTCCGACGAAGCTCAGCGCCGCCTCGATGAAGATGGCCGCGCCGAGGTGCCCGGTGGTGATGATCAGGAACGGGGCCACGCACTGGGGCGCCACGTGCCGCGCCATCACGCGCGCGCCCGACGCCCCCAGCGCCCCGGCCGCCTCGACGTAGGCGAGCTCCTTCACCGACAGCACCATCGAGCGGACGACGCGGGTGCTCAGCGGCACGCGCGTCACCGCGATCGCGATGATGACCGTGGCCAGCCCGGCCCCGAGGCCCGCCATCAGCAGCAGCGCGAGAATCAGCGCCGGAAGCGACATCAGGACGTCGAGCACGCGCTGGCTGATGAGATCCACCCGGCCGCCCAGATAGCCGCTGGCCAGGCCCCAGAGGAAGCCGATGGTGTCGCCGATCAGGACCGAGCTGATCGCCACCAGCAGGGTCACGCGCGCGCCGAAGATGATGCGGCTCAGCACGTCGCGCCCGAGGTGATCGGTGCCCAGCACGCGGTTGCCGAGCGGCGGATCGCGGGTGAGGGCGTAGTTCGCGGTCAGGGGGTTGTAGGGCGCCAGCCGCTCGGCCATCGCGGCCACGGACACCAGCGCCAGCAACAGCAGCGCGCAGACGCCGCCCAGCGGCGAGGAGCGGAAGAAGCGCGCCACGGCCATGTGGCGAGACGCGGCTACTGGTAGCGGATGCGGGGATCGAACCAGCCGTAGCTGACGTCGACCACCAGGTTGATGAGGACGAAGATGACGCCGTAGAGCAGCACGAGGTTCTGGATGAGCATCCAGTCGCGCTCGGCGACGGCGAACACCAGCGCCAGGCCCAGCCCGGGCACCCCGAACGCGCGCTCCACCGCCACCGAGCCGCCCAGCAGCGCCCCGAGCGCCGTCCCTGTCACGGTCATGATGGGCAGCATGGCGTTGACCAGCGCGTGGCGCCGCACCACGACGGCCTCGCGCAGGCCCTTGGCCCGGGCGGTGCGGACGAAGTCCTCGCCCAGCACCTCCAGCACCGAGGAGCGCGTGATGCGCGCCATCATCGCCGCCAGCGCCAGGCCCAGGGCCAGGGCCGGCCCCGCCGTCATCTGCAGATTGCGGACCGGATCGTCCCAGAGGTACGCGATGGTCAGCGGCGGTCTCCACGTGAGAGTGAGGACGAGCGAAAGCACGATCATCAGCGCCACCCAGAAGCTGGGGATCGCCATGAAGAGCGTGACCACGAGTCGGAAGACATAGTCGGTCCGCGAGTTTCGCCACACGGCCCCGATCACGCCGACCGGCAACCCGATCACCCACGAGAGGACGACCGCCATCAGCGCGATCTGCCCGGTGATCGGTGCCCGGCGCACGATGAGCTCGCGGATGGGCTCGCCGCGCCAGAACGACTTGCCCAAGTCGCCGCGCACGACGTCCTGCAGCCAGTCCAGGTACTGCAGGACGTACGGTCGATCGAGCCCCAGGCTTGCTCGCGCCGCCTGGAGCTGCTCCTTGCTGAGAACGTACATGCCCGCGCCCTCGCCCGAGATCGCCGACAGCGGATCACCGGGCAGCACGCGCATCGCGATGAAGATGAGCAGCGTGACGCCGAACAGCGTCGGGATCGCGATGAGCAGGCGCTGGGCCAGGTACTTGCGCACCTGCCGCTAGCGGTCCAGCCAGAAGGTGTCCACGCGACCCAGCTCCGAGAAGACTCGGGCTTCGCTGTTGTGGCCCTTCACCGTGTTGCGCCACATGGGCAGGTGGTCGGTGAACCCGATCAGGTAGAGCGGCGCCGTCTGGTCCAGGAGCGCCATGCCCTGCGCGAAGAGCTGCTTGCGCTTGCCCTTGTCCCGCTCGCTGTTGATCTGCTTCAGCAGCTTGTCGAACTCCGGGTTGGAGTAACGCGAGAAGTTCAGGGAGCCGCCCGTCTTCAGGCACATCTCCCAGCCCGGCCCGGGGTCGCCGATGGGCGAGCGGTACTCCGTCTGCACCATCATGTCGAAGGTGCCCTTCTTCAGCTCCTCGATCAGGAGCGCCCGCTCCATCACGCGGATCTTGGTCTCGATGCCGAGCGTGCGGCGCAGCTCGTCCTGGAAGGCGGGGGCGAGGATCTCGGCGTGGGGCGCGACGGAGGCCGACACGAAATCGACGTTCTTGATCCCGTCGGCCACGCCGGCGGCGGCCATCAGCTTCTTGGCCTCGGCGAGGTCGGCGCTCTTGTCCGCGCGATAGGCGGGCAGCGCCTCGAGCTCCTTCAGCGGGGTGGCGAACTCGCTGGCGTGGGTCATCCAGCGCGTGAGCATGATCGGCTCCTGGGTGCCGAAGGCCTTGATCAGATTCTGCCGGCTGACCGCCAGGTTGATCGCGCGCCGCACACGGGGATCGTTGAAGGGCTTGCGCTCGTTGTTGATGTGGACCTGGTACGAGTTGAACTCGCCCGGATACCGCACCGTCCCCACGATGTCCTTGCGCCGGATCCCCTCCTGGTGCGTCTCGAGCGACACGTTGGGCGAGTAGTCCGCCTGGCCGGTGAGCACCGCCGTGCCCCGGTCCGTCCAGGCCGGGATGTGCAGCAGCTCGATGCCGTCGAGATAGGGGATCTCCGGATCCCAGTAGTTCGGATTCCGCACCATCACCCACTTCTCGGCAACCTTGCGCTCCTTGAACATGAAGGCGCCGGTGCCGGGGGCGATCACCTTGCGGAGGTCCTGGTTGTTCTCGTCGAGGGCCTTCTTGGAGTAGATGATCATCGACGAGGGCGTGAAGAGCTCGAGGAAGTACGGCTGCGGCTCCTTGAGGATGAACCGCACGTTGAGGCGATCGATCGCCTCGAGCTTGGCCACCGCCGAGAACTGGTCCTTGTAGATGCTGGCCATGCCGGCCGGTGGGAAGACGATGCGCGAGAAGGTGGCCACCACGTCGGCCGAGCTGAACGGCGTTCCGTCGTGGAACTTCACCCCGTCGCGCAGCTTGAAGGTGTACGTCTTGCCATCCGACGACACCTTCCAGCTCTCGGCGAGATCCGGGATGATCGTCTTGAGGCCGTCGGCGGGATTGAAGCGAACCAGGTTGTTGTACATCTGCCCGAGGACGAACCGGAAGGCGCCCTGGTGCACGTCGAAGTGCGCCACCTCCGCCGGCCCCGCCCACTTGAGGACGCCCCCGCGCTTGGGGTTCGGCTCGGCGGCACGAGCACGATCGGAGCGCGCCGCCGCCCGGGCCCGCGCCGCTCCCTTCAGCGACCACGCGGCCACCGCGGCCCCAGCCGTCGTCTTGAGGAACCGCCTGCGATTCACGTTGCCGACGAGACGGGGCTGGTCCATGTCGCGCGCCCTCCTTTGGGTTTGCGCGGCTACCGTACGCGCGTGGCCACGCGGTCGTCAACCGGTGTCCCTCGTCCCGGTGATTCCGCGTGGCTCCACCGACGGTTCCACCCGCTCGCCATGTTTCATCCGTATATGCTGCTGAAGGGCAGGAGTGGCCATAACGCGCGATGATCCGCGATCTCTTCGAGGACGACACGCGAGACGTGCCGCTCGCCCCGGGGGCGATGCTGCTGGGCGGGTTCGCGCGGCCCTTCGAGACTCCGTGCATCACCGCCCTGCGCCGGGTCGTGGAGCTCGCGCCGTTCCGCCACATGATCACACCCGGCGGTCACCGGATGTCGGTCGCGCTCACTAACTGTGGGGCCCTCGGCTGGGTCACGGATCGGACCGGCTACCGCTACGACAGCCACGATCCGCAGACCGGGCGCCGCTGGCCAGCCATGCCGGACGTCTTCGCGGACCTGGCCGCACAGGCGGCGACCCGGGCGGGTTTCGACGGCTTCACACCCGACGCCTGTCTCATCAACCGGTACGAACCCGGCGCGAGGCTGTCGCTGCACCAGGACAAGAACGAACGCGACTTCTCGGCCCCGATCGTCTCCGTCTCCCTCGGACTGCCGGCGGTCTTCATGCTCGGCGGACTACGTCGAGCCGACACGCCACGTCGCGTGCCACTGGCCCATGGCGACGTGGTCGTCTGGGGTGGTCCCGCTCGACTCCGGTATCACGGGGTCATGCCACTGGAGACGGGACATCACCCCCTGCTGGGCGCCTACCGCATCAACCTGACGTTCCGACGAGCGGGCTGACCGGCCGACGGAGTCCCATCACGGATCCGGCGCCACGAGGATTCTCGGCGCTTGTCGGCATCGGAGCCATTGGCTACGATCTCCACCGAGAAGGATCTCAGCCCATCCCATGGCCCCGGTGAACGAGACGGCGAACGATACTCAGGGGCGACTGCTCCAGGTCGTCGCGCACGCCGACTTCGAGGTGCTGCCGGGACTCTACGCGTTCGTACCGCTGGCGGGCCCCCCGCCGAAGCTCCGTGACGACGCCCTCGCATGCGTTCGCGATGGAGCGGGCTGGAGCGAGCTGGTTCCGGCGGACGGGCCGGCGCCCGCGATGGTCTTCAAAATTTTGGCGTTCCACTTCCATCCGGACTACGACGCCACCGGATTCGTCGGCTGGCTCCACTCGCACCTCGCGCGGGCCACCGGCACCGGCCACATCGTGGTGTGTGGTCGCTCCCTGCGCGGGGGCGGCGGCCACACGCGCGGAGGCATCTTCGACTACTGGGGATGTCCGGCCGACGCCGCCGAGCGAGTGCTGGCCGAGATCGAGATGCTGCGCGAGCGCGGCCGGCGCCCACCGCGCCCTCACGTGGGACCGCAGGGAGGCTGCCTGCTCTGCGAGGCGCTGGATGGTGTGCGCGGCTTCCCCATCGTCGCCGAGAGCGCACGGGCCGTCGCCGTCCTCAACGAGGCGGGGGCCTCCTCGCGCGGTCACTGCGTGTTCTTCCCGCGCCGCCACGCCCCGCGCCTGGACGATCTCGACACCGCCGAGATGGCCGAGTTGTTCGGCCTCGTCCACCGCGTCGCGAAGGCCCTCGGCGTCGAGCACTACAACGTGATCTCCAACAACGGCGATCGCGCGGGCCAGACGGTGTTCCACGCCCACGCTCACATCGTGCCAAAGCCGAACGCCGGTACCGGCCTCGTCCAGCAGGTCGGCCTCGGCACCGTCGATCAGGGCGGGATGGCCGAGGAGCTGAAGCGACGGCTTGGCTCCTGAAGACCACAGGCCCGTGAGCCGGGCCCAGGCCTCGCCCGCTCGCGCCGGCTGGCGGGCGCGGCTCACCGACCCGATGGTGCGCGCGGTCGTCGCGCTCGGCATCACGCAGATCACCGCCTGGGGCACGAGCTACTACTGCCTCGGCGTGCTGGCCGGCCCGATCGGCCAGGACACCGGCTGGAGCCGGGGATTCGTCTTCCTGGGCTTCACCGTTGCGCTGCTCGCCATGGGCCTCGTCTCGAGCGCCGTGGGCCGGGCGATCGATCGGTACGGTGCGCGGGTGGTGATGACGCTCGGCACGGTGCTGGTGTCGGCCGGTCTGTTCGCGCTCGCCCACGTCCGCAGCGAGGCGACATATCTCGCGGTCTGGGCGTTCCTCGGCCTCGGAATGCGCCTGTGCCTGTACGACGCCGCGTTCGCCGCGCTCGTTCAGGTGGCACCCTCGCGCGGGCGGAAGGCGATCTCCTACCTCACCCTGTTCGGTGCCTTCGCCTCGTCGGTGTTTTGGCTCGTTGGCCATGCGTTGAACGAGCAGGTGGGTTGGCGGCAGACCCTCGTCCTGTTCGCGCTCATCAACCTCGTGGTGTGCCTGCCGCTCCACTGGCTCGGACTCGCGCGGAGGGAGACCGCCGACGTCGCGCCCTCCGGGGCGGACGCCGGCGCGGCGGTCGACGACGGGCCGCCGCTCGAAGGACGAGCGCGCTCCGTCGCCATCGTGCTCTTCGCCCTCATCATGTCGCTCAACGGGTTCGTCTTCGGCGTCATCTCGGTGCAGCTCGTCTCGCTGCTCGAGGCTGCCGGGCTGGCGACGGCGGCCGCGGTCTGGGTCGCCTCGATGAAGGGGGTGGCACAATTCGTCGGGCGCGTCGTCGAGATCGTCTTCGCCCGCAACCTGCGCGCGATCACGGTCGGCCGCATCGCCGTCGGCGTCCTGCCCCCTTCGCTGCTCCTGCTGCTGGCCGGCACCGGCAGCCTGCCGCTCGTCGTCGCCTTCACCCTGATCATGGGCGCGTCACAGGGCGTCATCACGATCGTGCGCGGCGCGGTGCCGCTGGCACTGTTCGGCGTGAAGGGCTACGGCGCCGTCCTCGGCGTCATCGCCACTCCCGTCCTCGTGGTCAACGCCGCCTCGCCCACCGCGTTCGCCTGGATCGTGGATCGGTGGGGCTGGGGCACCGGCCGCGTGGCGTTGCTGGTGAGCTGCTCCGCGGCCTGGCTCGCCATGGAGCTCATGTCACGCTGGTACGAGCGCCGGCGAGCGGTCGTCGGCCGCCCCGATGCGCCGCCGGACCGTGCCTGAGGCACGGTCTACGCCGGCGCGACAGCCTTCTCGTAGCACCGACTCACCGGGTCGTCGGTGTACGGTCCGAATGGCGGGATGCGCCGGAAGCCGAGACGTTCGTACAGCCGGATCGCGGCCTGCTGATGGATGCCGGTCTCGAGACGCAACAGCGTGACGCCGTGCGCCCGGGCGTGCTCCGTGAGGTGATCGACCAGTAGCTCACCATACTTGCGGCCGCGAAACTCCGGCCTGACATACATCCGCTTCAGCTCGCCATACTCGCGGCCGAACAGCTTGATCCCGCCGCACCCCGCTGGCGCGCCGTCGACGCGCAAGACAAAGAACGCCACGCCCTCCTTGATCAATCGCTCGACGCTGAACCCGTGCCGGCTCTCGGGCGGATAGAACGACTCCAGGTGGGTTTGCAGCTCGTCGATCAGACGCACGGCGTCGGGGGTGTCGGGACGCTCGGCGGTGATCGTCGTGGTCGGCATCGCGCCATCCTGCCGTGTGAGACGGAGGCGGTCAAGCCGACCGAGCCACCCGGCGACTCGATGCCGGCTCTTCTCGACTGCGATAGTCTCGCTCACAGGGCCGAGAGCCGAACCCTCGACGCGAGGAGAGCGAGATGGCCGCAACACCCCCGATGGTACTCACCGAAGACGAGGCGCTGGAGCTCCTGGCCTTCCTCGTGACCTCGGCGCGCACGCAACTCGACGAGGCCCCCGAGTATGGCTCGCTCCGGCTGCTCACGGCCGCGGGCCGGCTCGCCGATGCCGTGGCCGGCCGCGTTTCCTCGGGAACCCGGGCGCTCGTGACCGGGCCGCTGCGCCAGATCCCGGAGCTCGCCGTCCGGACCGCCGATCCCGAAGGCTACGCCGCGGCGCTCGACGAGGTCTGTCGCGCGGTGGGCCAGCATCTCGCCGTCCACTTCGGTCTCGACCGGCGCGCGCCGTGACTGCGGCCGGTTCGCCGCCGCCGAATCCGGTCCTCGAGGCCATCCGGAGCCGGCGCATGGTGCGAGCCTTGACTGACCGGCCTATCGAACGTGTCCAGCTCGAGGAGGTCCTCGAGGCCGCCCGCTGGGCGCCCAGTGCGGGCAACCGCCGCCTCCATCGCTTCGTCGTCGTCCAGGACCCGCTGACGCTGCGCGTGCTCCGCATGGTGGCGCCGGGGATGTTCCAGCACCCGACCGCCGTGGTGGTGATCTGTATCGACCAGCGGCGCGTCGCCAGCTTCGGCATGCGGCCGACCGGCAAGGGACTTTACGTCGACGTCGGCACCGCCGGCCAGACGATACTTCTGGCCGCCCACTCCCTGGGGCTCGGCGCGGGCGTGGTCACGTCGTTCAGCCAGGCGGCGGTCGGAGCGGTGCTGAATCTCCCCGGCCACCTGAGCCCGGAGATGCTCGTCTGCCTGGGATATCCGGCCCCCGTCCAGCCGCCCGGCATGCGGTCCCGCGGCCGAACCACCTGGCAAAGCCTGACCGACTGGGAGCGCTTCGCGACTCGCCACGACGGCTGACGGCCGCTGATTAGGAGGTCTCTCATGGCCAAGATCGCGATAGTCGGTGCTGGCGTGTGCGGGCTCGCGACCGGGATGCTCCTCGCGCGTGACGGTCACGACGTCACGATGCTCGAGCGCGACACGGCCCCTGCCCCGAGCTCTCCCGACGACGCGTGGGAGCACTGGGCGCGGGGTGGCGTCGCGCAGTTCCGCCAGCCGCACTACCTGCATCCCCGTGTCCGCCACATCCTCGACGCCGAGCTGCCGGATGTGCGCGACGCCCTCGTGGCGGCCGGCGCGCTGCGCTTCGATACGCTCCGAACGGCGCCTCCGTCCCTCCCTCGCATCGAGCGCCGTCCCGACGACGAACGGTTCGTCACGCTCACCGCACGCCGCGCCACGCTCGAACACGTCATCGCTCGAGCCGCGGCGGCGGAGCCTCGCCTGGAGATTCGCCGCGGCGTCGCCGCGTCCGCTCTCGTCACGCGCGGTCGCGCTGCCGTCCCGCACGTCATCGGCGTCCGCACCGAAGCGGGTGAGGAGATACACGCCGACCTCGTGGTGGATGCGATGGGGCGGCGCTCGCCGCTACCGCGATGGCTCGAGGAAGCGGGTGCCGCGCCGCTCCACGAGGAGGCGGAGCCGTCCGGATTCGCCTACTACACGCGCTACTTCCGGTCGAAGCACGCGAGCGGCCCCGAGCCGCGTGACCGGCTCCTGGCCGCCGCCGGATCGTTGTCGATCCTCACGCTACCCGCCGACAGCGGCACCTGGTCCGTCACGCTCTTCGGGTCCTCCGGCGATCGCCCACTGACGCAGCTTCGCGACGCCGATCGATGGACGGCCGTCGTGAGGGCGTTTCCGCTGCACGCGCACTGGCTCGACGGCGAGCCAATCACCGGCATCCTGCCGATGGCCGGCATCCTCGACCGCCACCGGCGTCTGGCCCCGGACGGCCGTCCGGTCGTGACCGGCCTCGCCGTCGTCGCCGACGCGTGGGCCTGCACGAATCCGTCGCTGGGGCGTGGCGTCGCGCTCGGCCTGCTCCATGCCACACGCCTCCGGGACGTCATCAAAACGGAGCTCGCGGATCCCCAGGCGTTTGCGCTGGCCTGGGATAGGGTCACCGAGACGGAGCTCACCCCGTGGTATCGGGCCACCGTCGCCGGCGATCGCGCGCGGCTCGCGGACATCGAGGCGGCCCGCACCGGAAGCGAGCGCCCTGGCCCGAGCGACCCGGCGGCCAAGCTGGTCGTGGCGCTCGCCAGGGCGATGGCTCACGACATCGACATCTTCCGCGCCTTCATGGAGATCGCCTGCTGCCTGACGTCCCCGCGGCTCGTGCTTGCGCGGCCGGGTTTCGCCGAGCACGTCCTCGAGGTCGCCGGGCGCCACGAGGGCCCGCCCCCGGCCGGGCCGACGCGCGACGAGCTGCTACGGCTGATGGCCTGAGGCCAGCACGTCGCCCTGATCGGAAATCGCTACGTCGTCTCGGCCCAGATCCGTCACGATGGTGTCCAGATGCGGAGCAGGCAGACGCGCCTCGCCGTCCCCTGGGCCCTCGCGGCGCTCATCGCACTCGCGGCCGATCCCGCGCTCGGTCAGTCCCGGGCGGATCGCTTCGCCGCTCTCGCCTACCTACAGTTCAGTGTCGGAACCAAAATGGTGGAGCGGTGTTCGACACGCTTTCCGGAGTTCCGGGAGCTCGGCGCCAGTGTCGTCGCGGCCTGGTCCCAGAGGCACCGCGCGCAGATCTACCATGGTCGTGAGCTTTCGCTGAAGGCCGCCGAGCGGGGCGAAGCCAACGTGGATCGAGAGGTCGAGCGACGCTTCCAGGCCACGATCGCCGAGTTCGCGCACAAGTCGGAGGCGGACGCCTGGGCCAATTGCGAGGCGGCCTTCCGCGAGTTCGAGATGACCGACTAGGTAGCGCCCCGGCTCGATCCCGTACGGCCTAGCGGCGCGGCAGGCGCGCGAGGCCGTCGTAGAGGTGGATGGTCGAACGCATCGCCTTCACCCAGTCACCGAGGTGGAGGCTCTCGTTCTCGGAGTGGGCCTGGGTGTGGGGATCGGCCACGCCCATGAGGATGCAGGGGCCCCCCTTCAGGAGGTCGGCGAAGGGCTGGACGAAGCCGATGGTGCCGCCCGCCCCGACCATCGCGGCGTCCTTGCCGAAGCCAGCCTTGAGCGCGGCGCGCGCCGCCTCGAACGCAGGCCCCTCGGGATCCGTGGTCCACCACGGGGTGGTCCCGGTGACGGAGGCGGAGACCTTCACGCCGTAGGGCGGCTTGGTGGTGAGCTTCTTCACGATCAGCCGACCCGCCTCGCGCGCGTGCATGCCGGGCACGGTGCGGAGCGAGAGCCGCGCACGCGCCGCCTCGATGATCTGGTTCGTCGAGCCGTGGAACGGCCGCGCCTCCAGCGCGATCACCGTGAGGGCGGGTCGCGTCCACTGGCGCTCGAGCAGGGAGTACTGCGCCTCGCCCCAGAGTCGCACGCCCGGGAGCATCCCGGCGTCCTTCTTGAACTTGGCCTCCGACAGCGGGAGCTTGCGGATGCGCGCGAGCTGCCTGGCGCTCGGCCGCGCCACCTTCGCGTAGAGGCCGGGGACGTTGAGGGCACCGTTCGGCTTGCGGAGGTCGGCGATCATCGCGCAGAGGATCTGCACGGGATCGGGCACGGGCCCGCTGCTACCCGAGTGCAGCGGTTGATGGAGGCCCTGCACCTCCACGTCCACCTGACAGAGGCCGCGCAGCTGGTACACCAGCGCGGGGTGTCCCACGTCGTAGTTCCTGGTGTCGGTGAGGACGATGACGTCCGCGCTCATCCTGGCCCGGTACTGCTGGAGGAACCGGTCCAGGTGCCGGGAGCCGATCTCCTCCTCGCCCTCGATGATGAACTTCACGTTGAGCGGCAGGGTCTTCGCGGCGCGGAGATAGGAGCCCACGGCGGCCACGTGGGCCATCACGCCGCCCTTGTCGTCGGCGGTGCCGCGCCCGTAGAGCCGGCCGCCGCGCTCGGTGGGCTCGAAGGCGGGCGAGAGCCACTTCTCCGCGCGTCCCGGGGGCATGACGTCGTGGTGCCCGTAGAGGAGCACGGTGGGCGCACCCGGACGGTGCAGCCAGTCGCCGTAGACGTACGGGTGCACGCCGGGGACCTCCAGCACTTCCACGTTCTCGACCCCGGCATCTCGGAGCGCCTGCGCCATGCGCTGCGCGGAGCGGCGCACCTCTTCGGGGGGAAAGCCCGCCGCCGACACGCTGGGGATGCGGCACAGGGCCACGAGGGTCTCCCGCCAATGCTCGAGCCGTGCATCGAGGTCGCCGAGCACCGCCCGCACCATGCCGTCCGTCCAGTCCTCGCGTCGGCGATTGATGGCTCGCCCTCCCGATCGTGTCGAGGTCAGCGACCGGCCGGGACGACGACCTGCGTGCGTGAGCGGACGTGCGGCGCGAACTGGTACCAGCCGCGCATGGCACCGAATTCCGGGGTGGTGACGGCGGCCGGGCTGTCGAGCTCGTAGATCGTCGTGTAGATCCGGCGCGCCGTCCGCTCGGTCTTGCCGGACGTGCTCTCCGAGATCTCACCGGAGGAGACGTAACGTCGGCCACGCCTCACCCCGGGACACTTCAGCGCGTCGGGTAGGTGAACCATGTCGTACCACCGATTCCATTCGGCCTCGATCGAGGCGTCGACCTCAGCGGTGACGATCAGCAGGCACTCGGGGAACTCGGACATGGCGTGCTCCTCGTCAGAAGATTTGGCCTCGACCCTTCACGACTTGCCGGTCAGCTTCGCGACGAGAGGGGCCAGCGTCTCCATGTAAGGCTCGAAGGTGACGAAGTAGGAGAGGCCCCATCGCTCCCGGCGCGCGTGCAGCGTGTCGATCATTTCGTCCACGGAGCCGATCAACACGAAGGGCGCCTCGAGGATCTCTTCGACACTCAGCTGCGTCCAGGTCTTCTGGAGCTCCTCCGCCGCCTCACGCCGGTGATCCGTCACGATCACCCGCTGGATCTGGGCGCTCAGCTCGAGACCACCGAGTCGCTCGCCGGCTGCCTCCCGCACCACCCGCATGCGCTCGTCGATGCCCGCCACCTTCCACCCGGACATGTCGGGCGTCGTGCCGCCACGCGTGAACGTGATGCCCGTGAAATTCACGGTGTCAGCCTCTTTCGCCGCCAGCGTCAGGAGCTGCCGGCCGTTGCCCCCGATGATGATCGGCGGATGGGGCCGCTGCACGGGGCGGGGATGAATCGTGTGGCCTGCGACGCGGTAGTGCTGGCCCGCGAAGTCGACCTCGGCCCCGCCGAGCAGGGCCTTGATGACCCGCACCGACTCCGCGAGCCGCTCGACCCTGACGCCGCCTCGATCGAAGCGGAGTCCCGCCTGCTCGTACTCGAGCTGCACGTAGCCCGCGCCCAGCCCGAGCTCGAATCGACCGTCCGTCAACAGGTCCATCGTCGCCGCCTCCCGCGCGAGCAGCACGGGATGGCGGAGATCGTTGTTGAGCACGTTCGTGCCGACCCTCAAACTCTTCGTCGCGTCGGCGGCACTCATGACCGCCGGGATCGTCGCCAGCATCGCGGCCAGGTGGTCAGGCACGAGGAGCACGGAGTAGCCGAGCTGCTCGGCCTTGCGCGCCTTGTCCTGCCACCCGGCCCGCGAGGCGGCGTCCCGAACATTGATCCCGAACCGGAACGGCTTCACGTCTCGATCACGGCCTCAGTGGCTGTGACCGGCCGCCTTCTGCAACTCGGAGAGCGGAACGATACGGCCGTGCAGCGGCAGGAGCTGATCGACGGCGAGCCCCTGCTTCGTGATGTTCTCGAGCAGGCTGACGTTGAACGGGCTGGGCGGGCTCATCGGCGCCGTGTTCGGCGCCGGGGGCGTGTACGCGTCGGCCTGGATGAGGAGCTTCTCCTTCGGGAGATAGACCATCAGCATGTCGTCGGCGTGGAGAATGCCCGCGATGTGGCGCACCTCGACCGTGCGCGTCCCGTCGGTCAGCACCCGGCGGTCGCGCACACCCTCGACCGTGGCCTTCTTACCCGACTTGGCGAGATGGTCGGGACCCACGGTCGCCGGGGAAGCGAGGACGCGCTCGAAGTACGGACGACCGACGTCGTGCGTGACGATCGTCGCGCCCTCACCCGCGAACGCGCGGACCCCGCCGGAGTGGTCGAAGTGGTGATGGCTGACGACGAGGTACTTGATCGGCTTGCCCGGCACGAGCGTACGCGCCTCGGCGATGACGGCCAGGGCGCGGTCGTCGTTGAGCGGGCCCTCGGCGACGATCAGATGATCCTTCATCTCGATCACGACGCTGTGATGCGAGCCTCCGGTCAGGTACCACACCCCGTCGGTGACCTTCTGGCTCTGCACCCGCGTGTAGGGATTGCCCGCCTGCCGCACGTTGTCGGGCACTGTGATGTCGGCGGCGGCGTTGGGCCGGACCTCGGTGACCGTGAGCTCCAGCGCAGGGAAGCCCCCATAGCTCTGCCGGATCTTCGTGGGGAACTTCACGCCCCCGAAGTCGCGGTAGTCCGCGTAGCTCACCGTCACGGCCATGTCGCCGAGCACAGGGCTCGCCATGGTCGCCTCGACGCGCTCGATGAGGCTGGCCGCGTCGAGGAAGGCCGTGGCCTTGAACTGACCCGGGACACCGAACGCGATCGTGCGCCCCTGGCTCCCGGCGGGATTCGCCATCGCGGCCTTGACGACCCCGTGCGGTGTCGACCAGAGCTGGAACTGACGGTCGCCGAGCGCGATCGGCGCCGCGACCGTGCTCTCGCCCACCACGTTCCACGCGTGATTACCGCTGACGACGGCGACCGCCTTGTGCTCCCCTCGAACGTACGGCCCACCCCCCTGGGGCGGCTCGAGCGTCCGCGTCCTCACCATGTCGTCGCGGAGAGACGCCGTCTCGTAGTTCACCAGGCGGGTGAAGTTCCGCACGGTGAACTGCGGCCACGCCATGCCCGGCGTCTGGCTCTGCCCGGCCCAGAAGAAGACGCCGGCCCCCTGGATCTCGATCGACTTGACGTCGGTCGTGCCGAGCGCCTTGGCGGCCGCCTCGACGGTCGCGCGAGCGTCCTGGGCCTGCACGGTGAACGGCACGAGCAACAGGACTGCGGTCCACAGCACCACCAGCATGCGCATTCCTGGCCTCCTCTCTGGTCTCCTGAAGGGTGGGTCGTTGGATCTCCCGACGTCGAGATCCTGCCCCAGCCGCCGGTGGTTGTCGACCGATCTCGAATTTGGGCACCCAATCCCCGACGCGTCCGCTTGCCTTGATCGACCGGCCGGGCTTATATGCATCGAGAAGCCTCGCCGGAGGGATTCCCATGACAGCCAGAGCCCTCCAGGGCGTGCGCCGTCGCGGAGCGGCGACGGCGGGCTCACGCAGGGGAAACAACCACGGGCGAGGAGCGCACGCATGAGGCTCGGCATCACGCTGTGGGGATTCGGTCTTGGCTATCGAGAGGCCGTGGATCTGGCCCCGCGAGTGGAGGACGCGGGATTTCACAACCTCTTCATGGTGGAGAGCCCGCTCGGCAACGATGGCCTGACGACGGCCGCGATGATGGCGGCGCGTACCTCGCGGCTGCTCCTCGGTACGAACATCGCCAACGTCTACGTGCGCCATGCCCGGATGCTCGGCAACGCCGCCGTCGCCATCGACGAGGTCGCTCCGGAGCGACTCATCCTCGGCCTCGGCCCGAACAATCGCACCATGATGACCCAGGCCGGGTTCGTCTGGCGCGATCCCCGCGAGGTCATGCAGGAAACCACGGCCACCCTGCGCGCTGTCTTCGCCGGGAAGCCGGGGCCGGCCCACCGCGCCCCGCGGCCGGCCAGCCACGTCATTCCGATTCACTGGGCGGGGATGGCCCTGGAGACGTGCGCCGCGGCCGGCGCACACGCCGATGGCCTCATGCTCTACATCAACACACCCGCCCGCTATCGGCGCGCGGTGGAGCGCTTTCAACGGGCCGCCACCGAAGCGGGCCGGGATCCCGCCGGCTTGCCGGTGAGCCTGCTGATCCCGACCTTCATTCACGACCATCTGCCGACCGCCCGGCAGGCTGCGCGCGAGTTCCTCGTGCAGTACGCGCGGTGGCCGCATTACGCCAAGACCTTCGAGGCCAGCGGGTACGCGGACGAGATGGCTCGGATCGCCAGCGCGTACGCGGCTGGAGACCTGGCCACCGCCATGTCAGCCCTCTCCGATGCCCTCCTCGACGATGTGTTGCTTCTCGGTCCACCCTCGCGCATCCGCGAGGGCATCGCGCGGCTGGCCGAGGCGGGCGTGGAGTGGATCACGCTGGGTCCCCAGGCCGTCGCTCCAGAGTCGCTCGCCCAGCAGGCCCAGCGCACGACCGCCACGCTGGCGCCCGCTAGCAAGGGCTGATGGATGAATCCATTTGCGACCGCTACCGAGCTACTGGCCGACCTCCGCGGAGACCGGGTGACCTCGAGCGAGCTGACCGAGATGTACATCGGCCGCATCGAGAAGCACGATGTGCGCTTGAACGCGGTGGTCGAGCGTGACTTCGATCGCGCGCGCGAGCTGGCGCGGGCCGCGGCTCGTGGAGGGAATGGAGCGCTCCGCGGGCTTCCCATCACGCTGAAGGAGTCGTTCAACGTGAGCGGGCTGCGCACCACGTGCGGTGTGCCGGAGTGGAAGGACTTCGTCTCGAAGCACGACGCCCCGGCCTGGACGCGGCTGCGCGAGGCCGGCGCCGTGCTCCTGGGCAAGACCAACGTGCCGCCGATGCTGGCCGACTGGCAGTCGACGAACGCGATCTACGGCCGGACGAAGAACCCGTGGAACCTCGGGTGCACACCGGGCGGCAGCAGCGGCGGGAGCGCGGCGGCGATCGCCGCGGGACTGAGCGCACTCGAGGTGGGCTCGGATATCGGCGGCTCCATCCGCGTGCCGGCGGCGTTCTGTGGCGTCTACGGCCACCGGCCGAGCGAGACGCTGCTGCCGAGGAGCGGGCAGTTCCCATTTCCGCCGATGCCGAACGTGGGCCTGGTGATGGGCGTGCAGGGCCCGATGGCACGCAGCGCGGAGGATCTGGAGCTGGCGCTGACCGTCCTGGCCGGTCCGGAAGTCGGCGAGGACGTCGCGTGGCGCGTGGAGCTTCCGGCGGCGCGGCGCGAGAGGCTCGCCGACTTTCGCGTCGCCGTGCTGCCTCGGGTCCCCTGGATCGCCCTGGACGATCGGATCGCGACCACGCTCGACGATGTGGCGGTGCGGCTCGCGCGGCAGGGGTGCGTGGTCGAGCGCGTGCAGCCGGAGGGGCTCGACGACTGGAAGGAGCACTATCTCCTCTACCGCACGCTCCTCGTCATGATGACGAGTGCGCGGATACCGGAGGAGCGCCGACAGCAGATTCTCGGGTGGTACCGGAAGTACGACGACGAGTTCACCCGGGCGGGCGCGCGCGGGCTCGAGGCGCCGCCCGGCTCATACCTGCTGTGGATCGCCCGGCGGGAACAGTACCGGGCGGCGTGGCGCGAGTTCTTCCGGAGCTGGGACGTGCTCCTCGCGCCCGCATTCAGCACGCTCGCCTATCCGCACGTCGAGCGTCCATTCCCCTCGGACGAGAGCGACTTCACGCTGACGCTCGCGATCAACGGCCAGCCGGCGCCCTACATGCGCTGCCTCTTCTACCCTTCCGTCGCCACCCTCGCCGGCCAGCCGGCGACCGCGTTTCCCGTCGGCCGCTCGCGCGAAGGCTTGCCGATCGGCCTGCAAGCGATCGGGCCGTATCTCGAGGACCGCACGCCGATCCGGTTCGCGGCGCAGCTGGCAAGGGAGATCGGCGGGTTCCAGAAGCCGGAGGGCTACGACGGGTGAGGCTCCAGCGCATGACCGTCACGCTCGAGGTCGCAATGCCGCACGACTACTCCGCAAGGATGGCGCAATGTCCAACTCCCCCGAGTGCCTGTTGATCGTAACCGTCGAGGTGGACACCGCGATCGAGGGCGAGTGGAATCGGTGGTACGACACGGTTCATCTGCCAGACGCGTTGAGATGTCCGGGAGTGCGCCACGGTCGGCGCTATGTATCCTCGGGTGAGACGACGGAGACCGCGGCCGGCAAGACAGAACGGACGACGAGGCGGATCTTCACGACGATCTATGAGCTCGACAGCCCGGATGCCATCGCCACCCCCGAGTTCCGCACCATGCGTGGCTGGTATCAGTTCGCGCCACATGTCCGCTCGCGCGCGCAGGTGATCGTTCCGATCCACGGCGGATCGGTCAGCTAGCAGCGTCATCACCGCCGCCTGACCGTGTCCTACCTTCTGTGGCCTGGAGGCCCAGATTGATCGGGCCGTCGCTCCCGAGTCGCTCGCCCAGCAGGCCGCGCGCATGACCGCCACGCTGCGCCCCGATAGCGTACGAGCTACCTGGACCTGCTTCCGTTGCCCTCCTGGAGGACCGAGAGGTGTGCGTGTATCCGGGCGCCTCGCGCGACATCGCGCGCTCGCGCTAGAACCGCCAGGCCGTCCGTCAACGCCGTTCGGCACTGTGGGCGCCACTCCGCGTAGGGCAGCATGGTCTGCACCGCACGGCCGTCGACGAAACTCCCCCAAGGGGGCGATATCTTGGGCTGGGACACAGGGGATGAGGTCGTGCTCAGGAGAGGCCAGGGTCAAGCACTTCGATCAGGTCACCGTCGTCGTGCGCGAGATCCACCGCCAACGGGAGACCGGTATGGCAGCAGCGCCCGAGGGCACTCGACTCTCCGCCGAGGAGGCGCTGGCGCGACTGATCGGGGGGAACCAGAGGTTTCTCCGTGATGAGGCTCGCAGTTCCGCTTTCCGGCGAGAAACCCTCACCGCTCTTGCCAAGGCCCAGAGCCCCTATGCGACCGTCCTCGGTTGCAGCGATTCTCGCGTGCCGCCAGAGTGGATTTTCGATACCGGCCTGGGAGAACTGTTCGTCATCCGCGTGGCGGGGAACATTCTCTCGCCGGAGATTGCGGGAACGCTGCAGTATGCGGGCTCGTACTTGGAGACACCGTTGTTCGTGGTACTCGGCCACGAGGGTTGCGGGGCGATCACTGCGGCGCTGGCGACCAAGCACGAGGGGGCGCAGTTTCGTTCCCGGGTTCACCTGCTTCTCGCGAACATCGTCGGCGGCCTTCCGGATTTCGACCCGACACTTTCTCCTGAAGAACAGGCGTCGCGCGCGGTCGAGAGCAACGTGCGCTGGACGGTTCGTCAGATCCTGGACTCGTCGGAAGGGCAGGCCCGCATCGCGGAAGGGCGCATGAAGATCGTGGGCGCGGTCTACGAGATCGAGACGGGTCGCGTGAGGTTCCTGCCACGGGACGAACCGACATGACGGTCGCCTACTTCGACATCCACGGTACGCCATGGGATCCTCACGCAGCCGGTTCGGCATTCCGTCTCCACGAGGGGTTCTCGTTTCTCATCGCCGCGACCATGTCTCCTGACCCTGATCCCCATCGGGAGATCGCCCTGATGGCCTGTGTGAACGGGATGTCGACGAGATGCACGCGTTCCCGGCTAAGGATGTGGACGGCTCCGGCCAATGGTGTAGGTACGGACGGCACGAAGACCGTGACGCGGCCGTCCCTGAGCTCCTCGATGATGAAGGCCGGAACGAGACCATCGTCGAGCTCGGCGAGCACCGGCTGCCACACGTTCTCGTCACCCTCCCCTGCCATCCGCTGTGTCAGGCTGCGAAACAGCGCGTAACCGGGAAGCCTTCCGAAGAACGTCTTCTCCACACCCTCTCGAGCCGTTCGCCCTGCCCGGGTCCGCACGACGGTACCGACCGCAAAGCAAACCATCAGCACTATCAACAGCGAAACGAGGTTTTCACCAGGCAGCCAGTCCGGGAGTAACGCCGCAATTGGCCGGACCAGGCCCACGACCGACTGCATCCCCTTCAGCAGCAGCAATACGGCAAGGTAGATGGGCACCAAGACGAGTGCGCCACCGACAACGGTGCTGACAACGAGTTCGCGTGCATACTTCATTGTTCAGGCCTCCTTCGATCGCGCGTGCCACGAGCGAGTCGCTCACGACCACGTATGTCGCCGCCCGCATCTCTCGTGCACCCATGGGCGCCATGCTGTCCAACATCGAACGGTGACCACAGTGCCGAAGGGCCCCACAGCGCGGCGGCCTGATGGCTCTGGGATGGAAGGGTGCGCGGTGTCGGAAGCACGGCGCGACGAGGCCGCAGCATCGAGCGTGAACGCTCCGGGAGAGATTCGCAATGCCGGGCCAGATGGCTCTAGCGATGCGGGCGGTTCAGCATTACACGGTAAGCAACGATCGGACCCCACGGAGGCGCTCGGCACTATGAAAGACACGGGCACTGTTCACGTGACAGAGAGCGACACCGCACTCGTCGATGTCATGATCATGCCGCCGGCGCCGGCGGTCTCCTGACGCGTTGTGGGGTGCCGTGTCGCGCGAACCAGCGTTGTCGTCCTCTGCGCGTCGCTCTGTCTGTTCGCGGGGTGCACGGTCAAGCTGCACCTGATGCCGGCGCCGGCCGTCTACAAGGACGAACGCCTCGATTTCGCTCTCCGGTTGCCCGCGGAGCTGCGCTCGACGCGCCTGCCGGTGTTCTACGCCACCACGCGTGCGCCGGCCCCTCCAGGGAAGGCCGGACACTACATCAATCGGGCCGGTGACGGGATGCGGCTCGGGGTCGCCGACGTTCGTCTCGGCGAGCCGGGCTGGACGTGGGACGATCTGGTCGCCTCACAACGCACGGCCACCGCCGACCGCGTACCGTCCGGCGCCGTGCAGTCCGTCGAAGAATTCGGTGAGCCTCGCGAGGACGGAGAAGTTGGCGAAGCCGAGAGCCGGTTCCTGGCCAGAATCGACGAACAGCTCGCCCGGGCGAGAAACCGCGAGCTCGTGGTCTACGTCCACGGCTATCGCGTCACCTTCGACGAGATCTCCGTGCAGATGGGCTCGTTCGCCCACTACCTTGCCCACGGTGCGATGGTCACCTTTCAGTGGCCGACCGGCCTCAATTTCTGGAACTACGTGACGGACTGCCCGCGCGCCGAGCGCTACATCCCCCACATCGAGCGACTCATCGCGCTCCTCGGGCGATCGTCAGCCGAAAAGATCAATGTCATGGCGTATAGCTGTGGCTCGCCGCTCGTGGCGGCGGCGCTCGTGCGGCTTCGTGGCCGTCATCCGGCGGAGACGCACGCGGAGCTGGTGAAGCGCTACCGCCTCGGCAACGTGATCTTCGTGGGCTCCGACGTGGATCTCAAGACCTTTGCCCGCGAGCACGTGCCCCCGATCCTCGACCTTGCCGAGCAGTTGCTCGTCTACGTGTCGCGCCGGGACCGCGCCCTCGGCTTCTCGAATCTGATTGCGGGCGCCTCCCGGCTTGGCAAGCCAGACATCAACGACCTGACGCCTCGGGAGCTGGACCGCCTCGCCGCCGACGTGCGATTGCAAGTGATCGACGTCTCGGACGTGCGGGGAGCTCATGAGATGGGCGGCATGAAGGGGCATGGTTACTGGTACGCCAACGACTGGATCTCCACCGACATCACCCTGTCGCTGCGTCACCCCTTGCCGCCCGCGCGGCGCTGTCTCGTCAGGAAGCCGAACACGCGGGCGGTCTGGGAGCTTCCTGACAAGTATCCGGAGTGCGTGGCCGACCGGGTGCTCGCGGCGTTCCCCGATCTGCGTCGAGCGCCGTGAACAACGCCGGCCGACACGGCTCAGTGCTCTATCCGGACAGAGCGAATGCTCCGCACGTCACGCTCGCCAGGCACACCTCCACGGTAGAAACCTCACCACGCTGCCGTCAGGCCTGAGACCGGCCTACTTGGTCGACTTGGGCGCGGGCTTGTCGAGGGCGACCGCGAGCGCCTGGGCATAGGTGATGTCGACGAGGTCGCCGACCTTCACGCCCTCGAGATTCTTCGGGTTCTTCACCTTGATCGTCTCGGCGTTGCTCTCGGGGCTCTTGATGGTCATGGTCTGGGCCTTCTTGTCGATGGCATCGATGACGCCACGGGATCAACGTCCTAGGGACGTCGAGGGCACTGGAGACGCACCGACACCGACTGTCGCACCGATGGGACCTACGTCCTATAGACCCCAGTACGGCAGTGCCGAAAGCATGACGGCGCAGCAGTGAGCCGGGCTGGCCTCTCCGCCTCGGCGACGAGCAGACCTTTGAGCGAAGGAGCCGATATGGACGCCGAGAATCGTAGGCTGGACGAGGCGCGCACCTTTACCGCGCCGTGGCGGAAGTGGGGACCGTATCTCTCGGAGCGGCAGTGGGGCACGGTGCGCGAGGACTACAGCGAGTCGGGCGATGCCTGGAACTACTTCAGCCACGACCAAGCCCGCTGGCGGGCCTATCGCTGGGGCGAGGACGGGCTGGCCGGGATCTCCGACGATCGGCAGCTTCTCTGCTTCGCGCTCGCCTTGTGGAACGGCCAGGATCCAATCCTCAAGGAACGGCTCTTCGGCCTGACGAACAGCGAGGGAAACCACGGCGAGGATGTCAAGGAGTACTACTTCTATCTCGACTCGACCCCGACCCACTCGTACATGAAGTACCTCTACAAGTACCCGCAGGCGGCCTACCCGTACAACGACCTCGTTGCCACCAACCGGAGCCGTGGCCGGCACGACTTCGAGTACGAGCTGCTCGATACTGGCGTGTTCGATCAAGACCGTTACTTCGACGTGTTCGTCGAATACGCCAAGGCGGCCCCGGAGGACATCCTCGTGCAGATCACCGTGTGCAACCGTGGCCCGGAGCCCGCGGCGCTGCACGTCTTGCCGACGGTGTGGTTCCGCAACGTGTGGGCCTCGTCGGACCAGGCGCCGCAGGCGGGGCTCCGGCAGATCACCGCAAGCGCGACCGGTCCCGCGATCACGGCTTCACACCCGAATCTCGGGCAGCGGTTCTTCTACAGCGAAGGGGCAGCCGAGCTGCTCTTCACCGAGAACGAGACCAACACCCAGCGCCTCATGGGCGTGCTCAACGGGACCCCCTACGTCAAGGACGGGATCAACGACTACATCGTCCACGGCCACAGGTCCGCGGTGAATGCCGAGCGGACGGGGACGAAGGCGTCGGCCCACTACCCGCTCACCGTCGGGCCTGGGGAATCCCGGACTCTGCGCCTGCGACTGACTGACGTGGCGCCCGGCGCGTGGCCGGCGATGGGCGGGCCTGGCGGCCCGTTCGCCACCTTTGACGCTTCGATGCAAGCGCGCCGGAGAGAGGCGGACGAGTTTTACGCCTCAGTCATCCCGGCGTCGTTAGGGGCCGACGGGGCCAACGTGATGCGCCAGGCCATCGCCGGCATGCTGTGGTCCAAGCAGTTCTATTACTACGATGTCGACCGCTGGCTCACCGAGCGCGGCGTCGATCCCTTCAACCCCAGGCGGCGCGGTCCCCGCAACGATCACTGGTACCACATGCACAACGCCGACATCATCTCGATGCCCGACAAGTGGGAATATCCCTGGTACGCGGCCTGGGACCTGGCCTTCCACGTTCTCGCCCTGAGCCTGGCGGACGAGGATTTCGCGAAGCGGCAACTGGACCTGATGCTCGGGGATCAGTACCTCCACCCGAATGGCCAGCTTCCCGCCTACGAGTGGAACTTCGGCGACGTCAATCCGCCGGTGCATGCCTGGGCCACCATATTCACGTACCGCCTCGAAAAGGCCCGCCGTGGTGAGGGCGACCTCGACTGGCTCGAGCGGTCCTTTCACAAGCTGGCGCTCAACTTCACGTGGTGGGTGAATCGCAAGGACCGAGCCGGCAACAACGCCTTCGAGGGCGGGTTCCTGGGGCTGGACAACATCGGCGTCTTCGACCGCAGCGCCCCGCTACCGACCGGTGGGTATCTGGAGCAGGCGGACGGCACCGCGTGGATGGCCCTCTTCTGCCAGAACATGATCGAGATCTCCTGCGAGCTGGCGATGCACCGGCCGGGTTATCTGGAGATGGGGGTCAAGTTCGTCCAACATTTCTTGTGGATCGCCTCGGCGATGATGCGTGCCGGCGCGGGCATCGGGATGTGGGATGAGGAGGACGGGTTCTTCTACGACGTCCTCCGGCTGCCGGACGGCAGCGCCCAGCGGCTCAAGGTGCGCTCCATGGTCGGGCTGCTCCCGCTGTGCGCGGTGACCGAGTTCGATGGGCGAATCCTGGAACAGTACCCGGAGATCCGAGAGCGCCTGCGCGCCTTCCTCGAGGCCCGCCCGGAGCTGAGGGCATTCATTCATGATCCAGCCAAGCTGGGGTACGGAGGCCGGCGGCTCACCTCGATCCTGGACGAGACCAGGCTCCGGCGCGTGCTGGCCGTCATGCTCGACGAGAAGGAGTTCCTGAGCCCGTATGGTATCCGCGCCCTCTCCCGCGTCCATGCCGAGCATCCCTATGTGTTCCACGTGGGGAGCCAGGAGTACCGGGTGTCCTACCTGCCGGCAGAATCCGACAGCGGCATGTTCGGGGGGAACTCCAACTGGCGGGGGCCGATCTGGATGCCCGTCAACGGGCTGATCATTCGCGCGTTGCTGCAGTACTTCGCGTATTACGGCAAGGAGCTCACCGTGGAATGTCCTACGGGCTCCGGGCGGTACCTGACCCTGTACGAGGTCGCCGAGGAGATCACACACCGGCTGGCCGGGATGTTTCTGAGAGACGAGCGTGGACGGCGGCCGGTTTACGGAGGCACGGCGAAGTTTCAAGAGGACCCGCACTGGCGGGACCTCCTCCTCTTCTACGAGTACTTCCACGGCGACAACGGGGCCGGCCTCGGCGCGAGCCATCAGACAGGCTGGAGCGGGATCGTCGCGCGGGGCATGCACCTGTTCGCGACCACCACGCCCCAGCAAGTTCTCGATCTCGGCAAGGTGGCTGGGGTCACGGAGGTAACGTCGCGGCCGAGTCGCCAGACCGGAGGCGCGGCTCGCCGCCGCGCAAGCTGACATGCGTGCCCTGCCGCGCTCGCCCTCGCTCTACCAGATCAATACCCGTGCCTAGCTGACGGAGTTGGCTCGGGCTCGGGGCCGGCGGGCCACACTGGACGACGTTCCCGATGCCGAGCTGGATCGTGTGGCCGGTATGGGGTTCGACTGGGTCTGGCTCCTGAGCGTGTGGCCACGGGACCAGCCGGACAGCAGTGTCGAGAACGCAGCCCGATTGGCGGCGCGAGTTCGAGGAGACGCTGCCGGACCTGCGCGAGGAGGATATCGCAGGCTCCGGGTTTGCGTATCACCGGGTACCGCGTGCATCCCGATCTGGGCGGCGATGCCACGCTCGCCCCGCTTGCGCCAGCGGCTGCAAACGCGCGGACTGCGACTGATGCTCGACTTCGTCCCCAATCGCACCGCCCTCGATCATCCCCGGGTGGAGGAGCATCCCGATTACTATGTCTCTGGACCCGATCTCGACCTGACCCGCGCGCCCCAGAACTACACCTGGTGGGACCGGTGCTGATCGCGGGACCCTACGCCGCCGCCCGCGCGCTGTCGAACAGGATCACTGGCTGGAGACGCGGTGTTAGCCGGCAAACAGCTGCGTGAACCGACGCTCGCTAGTCAGCGGCCGCCATCGGTAGCGTCGCTGAGATCGCCGCTGGTGATCACGCGGCCCGAGATCGACCGCGTGGTCGCCGTCCTCGACAAGGCCATCGAGGAGATGGGCTCGCAGCCGGGCACGAGCGGAGATCGTCAGCCGATCTCCGCCTCATTCAGGGAGACCGGTGTGGCACGGGCTGTCCCATCAGCGCGTGCCTTTCACGCCGCCGGCCGGATAGGGCTCGCGGTCCGTTCCGACGTAGACCTCGACCCGACGCTGGGCCTGAAGGCATTCCTCTGTCTGCTGAGTGCACACGGGCCTCCCTTCACCCGAGGCGACCGTGGTGATCCTCTCGGCCGGGACGCCGGCCTGGACAAGCGCGTCGCGAACGGCATCCACACGCCGCTGGCTCAGCGTGACGTTGTATGCGTCGGTGCCGCGCGGATCGGCGTGGCCGTCGAGTCTGACGAACACACCAGCGTGCTGCTTCATGTAGTTGGCGACCGTGGCGATATTCACCATCTCAGCGGCCGGGATCTCGGACCTGTCAGAAGCGAAGTGCACGGCCTTGAAGGCCGCCGGCGGCGCGGCGGCCCCCACCGGACTCTCTGCGACTCGCCGGAGCGCGATCGGACCCACCGAGATGACACCAGTGATGAGGTCCGGGCCCACAGTCAGGGGCGTGATGCTCATGCCGTTCAGCATCGTCAGGTTCAGCGAGCTACCCCGCACGGTGCCCCGAACGGGCCCGGTCAGGTTCGGGTTCCCGCGCACCTCGAGGTCGCCCGTCACGTCGGCTCCAGCCTGGGTGAGGCGCAGCGAGGCGGGAACGGCGACAAGGCTCACTCCTGCGTCACCCCGCCAGGCACCCGCAGCGTTGGCCGTAGAGCTCGGTACCGGCGTCACGCCGCCGCCGGCGCACCCCTGGATCGCAGCCAGCAGCAGCACGGGTAGCGTCTCTCGGAAGATCTTCCGCATGGGTATCTCCTCTGCCCCTTCGAGCACCACTCGATGATCGACCGACGCCAAAGGCTAGGCCCCAGAGGACCGCCCTGGCTACTAGAACAAGGACCCAACAGAGGAAGGAAGAACTACATTCATCTCATGAGCAAATTTACCGGTCTCCCTTAACGGCGCGGCAGGCGCGCGAGTCGTCGTAGAGGCGGATGGTCGAGCGCATCGCCTTCATCCAATCTCCGAGGTGGCGGCTCTCGTTCTCGAAGTGAGCCGGGTGTGGGGATCGGCCCCCTGCATGAGGATGCAGGGGGCGCCCTTCAGGAGGTCGGCGAAGGTCTGGGCGAACCCGATGGTGCCGCCCGCCCCGACCACGCGGGTGCCGGTCGAGGGCATAGCCGCGGCCCTCGAGCCCGGCGCGGCTGAGCTGGCCGTAGTCTTGCGCGGCGCCCGCGGGGTTCATCACCATGCGGTAGCAGAATGTGTCCTCGCCACCGGCATGCAGCGTCACGCCGGCCTTCCAGCGCCCCTGGGAGACCATGGCAAAATCCGGCAAGTCGCCGAAAGTGGTCGACGTGGCCGTGGCCGATGATCAGCGCATCCGCGCTCGTCGGATCTCGCGCCGTCAGGCACGACCCCTCGCGATGCGCGGATCCACGCCCGGAGAGAGACTGAGCAACGCCGGCACCGCGAGGTCCGCAACCGGGCCACTGGCCTCACCTTCATGACTCCAGCGGCCACCTCCCGCGGCCGCTGGGCTACCATGGGCCGCGAGGAGACGACCCCATGCGCCTGCCGCTCGAAGACGTCACCGTCATCGATCTGAGCCACGCCCTCGCCGGCCCCTTCTGCTCCACCATGCTCGCCGACTTCGGTGCGCGGGTGATCAAGCTCGAGCCCAAGGGGGCCGGTGACATCGCGCGTGCGTGGGGCACGCCGCTGCCGGGTGGCGAGACCGCGTACTTCGTGAGCCTGCACCGCAACAAGCAGGGCATCGAGGTGGATCTCAAGCATCCGCGGGGCAAGGAGCTCTTCTTCGAGCTCGTCGAGCGCGCGGACGTCGTCCTCGAGAACTACCGGACGGGCGCGCTGGAGCGCCTGGGCCTGGCCTATGCGGAGGCGCGCCAGCGCAACCCCGGCATCATCTACTGCTCGGTGTCCGGCTTCGGCCAGGACGGCCCCTACCGCGATCGCGCCGCGCTCGACCTCATCCTCCAGGCCGAGAGCGGCATGATCTCGGTGACGGGCGAGGAAGGCAGCCGGGGCGTGCGCGCGGGGACCTCGATCGCGGACATGACGGCGGGCATGTACGCGGCCTTCGGCATCATGCTGGCGCTGCGCGTGAAGGAGCGGACCGGGCGCGGCCAGGCCATCGACGTGTCCATGCTCGAGGGCCAGATGTCGCTCCTCGGCACCATGATCGGCGGCTTTCTCGCCGACGGCGAGCTACCCGCGCCCATGGGCACCGCGTACAAGGCGTTGCTCCCCTATCAGACGTTCCGGACCAAGACTCGCGATCTCGCCCTCGCGGTGGGCAGCGAGAAGCTCTGGCAGATCTTCTGTCCCGCGATCGGCCGCCCGGAGCTGGCGAACGACCCGCGCTATCGCCGCAACGCCGACCGCGCGAAGAACCGTGCGACGCTCATCCCGCTGCTCCAGGAGGTCTTCCTGACGAAGACCTACGAGGAGTGGGAGGCCATCTTCCTGCCCAAGGGCATCCCGTTCGGCGCCATCAACAACATCGCGCAGGTCGTCGCGCATCCTCAAGTACAGGCGCGCGGCACCCTCGTGGAGATGCAGCACCCGCGCGCGGGCAAGGTGAAGATGGTGGGCGCGCCGGTGCGTCTGTCGGAGACGCCGGGCTCGGTGCGGACGCCGTCTCCCATGCTCGGTGAGCACACGACGGAAGTGCTGCGCGAGCTGCTCGGGATGAGTCCGGACGCCGTGGCCTCCTTGCGCGACCTGGGCGTGATCGGGGGACGCTGACCCGCGGCGCTCGCGCGAGGGAGGGCGTGTCGTGACGGCTGCTATCCTATAGGGCGATGCGCGACCGCTCACTCCAGCTGGAGGCGACACCCGCGGCCGCTGTCGTCACGTCACGGGCCGTCACGCCGGCCCTCGGCACCACGTTCTCGATCATCCTGTCGCTGAGCTTCTGCCACCTGCTCAACGACCTGATGCAGTCGCTGGTGCCCGCCCTCTACCCGATCCTCAAGAGCTCCTACGGCCTGACCTTCAGCCAGGTCGGCCTGATCACCCTGGCGTTCCAGTGCACGGCCTCCATGCTGCAGCCCCTGGTCGGCCTGTACATCGACCGCCGCCCGCAGCCCTATTCGCTCACCGTCGGCATCGGCCTCACCTTGATCGGCCTTCTCCTGATGTCCCACGCCTCGACGTATCCCGTCATCCTGCTCGCCGCCATGCTGATCGGCATGGGCTCGGCGATCTTCCATCCCGAGGCCTCCCGCGTGGCTCGCATGGCAGCGGGGGGACGCTACGGGCTCGCCCAGTCCCTCTTCCAGGTCGGCGGCAACATCGGCTCGGCGTCGGGGCCGTTGCTCGCCGCGTTCATCGTCGTCCCCCGCGGGCAGTCGAGCATTGCGTGGTTCTCGGGGGCGGCTCTGGTCGCGATCTTCGTGCTGCTGGTGGTCGGTGGCTGGTACACGCGCCACCGCACGCCCGAGCGGGAGGCGCGCACGCCGGCTGCCGCGGTCGTGTCGGCCACGGCGCCCCGTCAGCCCGCGCTGCCACGCCGGAAGGTGATCCAGGCGGTGGCGATCCTCGTGGCCTTGCTCTTCTCCAAGAACGTCTACAGCGCTAGCCTGGGCTCGTATTACACCTTCTATCTCATCGACAAGTTCCACCTGCCCGTCGGGACGGCCCAGATCTACCTGTTCGCGTTCCTCGTCGGCATCGTGGTCGGCACGCTCGCGGGCGGTGCGGTCGGTGACCGCCTCGGCCGGATTCCCGTCATCTGGTTCTCGATCCTGGGTGCGTTGCCATTCGCCCTGCTGCTGCCTCACGCCAACCTGTTCTGGACCGGGATCTTGGCGGTGCTCATCGCCATGATCATGGCGTCGGCGTTCTCCGCCATCCTCGTCTATGCCCAGGAGCTGCTGCCGGGTCGCGTGGGGCTGGCGGCGGGGATGTTCTACGGTTTCTCGTTCGGCCTGGGAGGCCTGGGCGCAGCCGCGCTCGGCAAGCTCGCGGATCTCACCAGCATCGCCACCGTGTACCAGCTGTGCCCCTTTCTCCTGCTCCTCGGATTGTTGACCGCGCTCCTGCCTCGCCGCGGGTGACGCCGGAGATGTCATGAGCGTGACGAAGCTGCTGATCGCCAACCGGGGCGAGATCGCCATCCGCATCGCTCGCGCCGCGGCCGACATGGGTCTACCCACCGTCGCCGCGTATTCGGAGGACGACTCGCGCAGCCTGCACCTCCGCGTGGCCGACGAATCCCGGGCGCTGCCGGGTCGGGGCGCGGCGGCCTATCTGAATGCCGAGGCGGTGATCGCGGCGGCGACGGCGTCCGGTTGCGACGCCATCCACCCCGGCTACGGGTTCCTCGCCGAGCGCGGGGACTTCGCGCGGATGTGCGCCGCGGCGGGGTTGACCTTCGTCGGGCCGGACGTGCAGCATCTGGAGCTGTTCGGCGACAAGGCCCGCGCCCGGGTCGCGGCCGTCGCGGCGTTGGTCCCGGTGATTCGCGGCCTGGACCACGCCGTGACGCTCGACGAAGCTCGCGCCTTCTTCGCCTCCCTCCGCTCGGGCAGCGGGATGATCGTCAAGGCGCTGGCCGGCGGCGGCGGTCGCGGCACGCGGGCGGTGCTGTCGGCCGACGAGCTGGAGGCCGCCTTCGAGCGCTGCCGGTCCGAGGCCGGCGCCGCGTTCGGCCGTGCCGAGATCTACGTGGAGGAGTTTCTCCCGCGCGCCCGTCACGTCGAGGTACAGATCCTCGGCGACCGCGAAGGCGGCATTGCGCACCTTGGGGAGCGGGAATGCAGCGTCCAGCGGCGCCTGCAGAAGATCGTCGAGATCGCTCCTGCCCCGGCCCTCGACGAGGGGCTTCGCGCGGACATCATCGATGCCGCGGTGCGGTTCGCGAAGCACGTCGGCTACACGAATCTCGGCACGTTCGAGTTCCTGGTGGATGTCTCCGGTCGTCCGGGCGCCCAGCCCTTCGTTTTCATCGAGGCGAACGCGAGACTGCAGGTCGAGCACACGGTCACCGAGGCGGTGACTGGCGTCGATCTCGTGCAAGCCCAAATCCGGCTGGCGCAGGGCGCGACCTTGAAGGACCTGGGGCTGGACGCGCCCGGGATCGCCCGACCGCGCGGCTACGCGATCCAGGCGCGGGTCAACATAGAATCCATCGGGCCGGACGGCTCGGTGCGGCCGGGCGGCGGCACCGTGACCGTCTACGAGGCCCCGACCGGACCGGGCGTGCGGACGGATGGGTTCGGATACGCGGGATACCGCACCAGCGGCGCGTTCGACTCATTGCTGGCCAAGGTCATCGTCCACGCGCCGGACTTCGCGGGGGCGGTGGCGCGGTCCTCGCGGGCCCTCAGCGAGTTCCGCCTGGAGGGTGTCAGCACCAACATCGCGTTCCTCCGCAACATCCTGGCGCATGCCGACTTCGCTGCCGGACACGTCCATACCCGCTGGGTCGACGAGAATCTGTCCGCGCTCGTCGCCGAGGGTCCGGACCAGCGGCGCCGCTTCGTGGAAACGGCGCGGCCCGCGACGAACGATGGCGGGTTCGCCGGAGCCCGGGTCAAGAGCCGCGATCCCCTCGCGCTATTCGCCTACGACAGCCAGGTGAAGGCCGAACAAGCAACAGCGGACGTCGCGGACGAGGCCCCCGCCCTGACCGGACCAGACGGCTCGGCCGGCATCGTCTCCCCGATCCAGGGCACCATCGTCGCCATCGACGTCGCCGTCGGCGACGAGGTGCGCCAGGGCCAGCAGGTCGCCGTCATCGAGGCGATGAAGATGGAGCACGCGATCACCGCCCCGCATGGCGGCATCGTGCGCGGCGTCACGATGGCGCCGGGCGACGTGGTTCGCGAGGGCTATCCCATCGTCTTCATCCAGGAAGCCGAGGTCGGGGGCGGCGCCGTCGCCGTCGTGTCGGGACCGGACCCGGATCATATCCGCGACGATCTGCGCGAGAGCTACGACCGCCACGCCTTCGGCCTGGACGAGAACCGTCCCGAGTCGGTCGCCCGGCGCCGGAAGCTGGGCTACCGCATGCCGCGCGAGAACATCGACCGCCTCGTCGATCCCGGGTCCTTCAAGGAATACTGGCCGCTCGTCGTCGCGCGGCAGCACCAGCGCAACACCATCGAGGCGCTGCGCCAGACCACGCCGGGCGACGGCGTGGTCGCGGGCATGGGGTCCATCAACGGCACGCTGTTCGACGAGACGCGCTCCCGCGCCGTCATCGTCCACTACGACTACACGGTGCTGGCGGGCACGCAGGGGCACCGCAATCACTACAAGCAGGACCGGATCTTCGAGCTCGCGCAGCGATTCAAGCTCCCGATCGTCTTGTTCGGCGAGGGCGGTGGCGGCCGGCCGGGGGAGGACGACATCGGCCCTCGCGTCGCGGTCGACACGCACACGTTCACGACCTTCTCGCAGCTGAGCGGGCTGGTACCCCTGGTCGCGATCGTGAACGGCCGGACGTTCGCGGGCAACACCGCGCTGGTCGCGTGCAGCGACGTGATCATCGCGACGGAGGGCTCGACGCTCGGCATGGGCGGGCCGGCGATGATCGAGGGCGGTGGCCTCGGCATCTACACGCCGGAGGAGGTCGGGCCGATGTCCGTCCAGGTGCCGAACGGCGTCGTCGACATTCTGGTCGCGGACGAGGACGAGGCCGTCGATGTCGCGAAGAAATACCTCTCCTACTTCCAGGGAGCGGTGTCCGGCTGGGACGCGCCCGACCAGCGCCGTCTCCGGCACGCCGTGCCGGAGAACCGGCTGCGCCTGTACGAGATGCGGGCGATCATCGACACCATCGCCGACACGGGCTCCGTGCTGGAGCTTCGGGCACAGTTCGGCATCGGGATCATCACCGCCTTCATCCGTGTCGAGGGACGGCCGATGGGGGTCATCGCCAACAACCCCCATCACCTGGCGGGCGCGGTCGACTCGGACGGTGCCGACAAGGGCGCGCGCTTCATGCAGCTCTGCGACGCCTTCGACATTCCCGTGCTGAGCCTGGTCGATTGCCCCGGCATCATGGTCGGCCCCGAGGTCGAGCGGACGGCGCTGGTGCGCCACTGCACACGCCTGTTCAACGTGGGCGCCAACATGACCGCGCCGTTGTTCACCGTCATCGTCCGCAAGGCCTACGGCCTGGGCGCCCAGGCGATGTGTGGCGCCGGCACCCTGGTCGGCTTCTTCGCCGTGGCCTGGCCCACCGCCGAGTTCGCCGGCATGAACATCGAAGGTGCGGTCAAGCTCGGCTACCGCAAGGAGCTCATGGCGATCGAGGATCCCGAGGCGAGGCTCGCGGAGTTCCAGCGTCGGACCGCCGCGGCCTACGACCGAGCCAAGGCGGTCAACGCCGCGGCCGGAGGCGGGATCGACGACGTGATCGACCCGGCAGACACGCGCGAGTGGATCGCGAGCGGGCTGAAGCGGCTGCCGCCGGTGCCGGCGCGGGCCGGAAAGAAGTACCCGTACATCGATCCGTGGTGAGCGATGCCTGACACGGCCGGCTACCGGATCAAGTTCGGCGTCATCGTGCCGTCGACCAATACCGTGGTCGAGGCCGACTACAACCGGATGGCGCCCCACGGCGTCACCTTCCATACGGGGCGCATGTACATCGAGCATCCCGTCATGGATTCCGACGCACAGTTCGAGGCGCTGCTCGCCCAGATCCGGGGGTCCATCCGGGTCGCGATCCGCGACGTGATGACCTGCCAGCCCGATTCCCTGATCATGGGCATGTCGTCGGAGACCTTCTGGGGCGGCGTGGAGGGCAACGCGCAGTTCATCGAGCGCGTGAAGACCCAGTCAGGCCTCGACATCTCGACGGGCGCCTCGGCATGCCGCGCGGCCCTCGAGTGTCATGGGGTCCGCCGTATCGCGGTGCTCAGTCCCTACCAGCCCATCTCCGACCGGCAGGTCACTCGGTACTTCGAGGAGGCTGGCTTCACGGTGGTGCGCTTCAAGGGCCTCCGCTGCCCGACGGCGACCTCGATCGCAGAGGTGCCGGAGGACCAGCTCCTGCCCATCATCCGCGACGAGCTGAACGGCCCCGACGTGGAGGCGATCGTCCAGGTCGGCACGAATCTGTCGATGGTTCGCCTCGCCGACGAGGCCGAGCGCTGGCTCCGCAAGCCCGTGCTCGCGATCAATGCCGTCACGCTCTGGCACGCGCTCCGAGCCAACGGCATCCCCGACCAGATGCGAGGGTGCGGCTCGCTCCTGCGGGAGCACTGATCGGCGCGCGCTGTCTATCGGTTCGAGCTGGACGGCTCGTACGCGCTGGCGTGCTCGTCGCGATGGGTCGGCGCGAGCTCGGTGGCCGGGTCCCCCGCGACACGCGTGTGACGCATGACGCGCACTTCGCCGTAGTCGTACGGCCGAGCCCGGTGCAGCACGCAGCGGTTGTCCCAGATGACCACGTCGCCGGGCTGCCACCGGTGCGCGTACGTCCGGGGCGGTCGGCACGCGAAGTCGATCAGGTCCGAGAGGAGCTTCTCCGACTCGGCCTCGTCGAGACCGGGAATGCCGTAGGCGTGCCGGCCGATGAACAGCGACGGGCGACCGGTGACGGGGTGCACCTTCACCAGCGGCCGTAGCGGCGTCCCCTTCGTGTGAAAGCCGTACCCGGCCCCGGTCTGCACGACGTGACCGATCCTGGCCTGCGAGTGATAGAGCGAATGGTGCGCGGAGAGTCCCGCGATGCGCTGCCGCGTCGCCTCGTCCAGCGCGTCGTAGGCGGCCCGCATGTCGGCCCACTCGGTCTCGCCACCGGCCGACGGGACGACCTGGGCCGAGAGCACCGACGCCTTGGCCGCCAGCGGCATGTACGAGCTGTCGGTATGCCAGCCCTCGTTGCCGCGCAACGACTTGAAGCGATGCTCGTCCGCCCCCATGACCGATCCATCGGGCTTCTGATTGCTGATGGCCACCGCCTTCTGCTCAGGGTCGGCGGCCAGGAGCTCGATCTCCCCGAAGCGATTGGCGAACGCCACCTGCGCCTCTGCCGTCAAGCTCTGAGCGGGAAACACCAGGACCGCATACTCGTGGAAGGCCTGCTCCACGGTCTGCCAGGTGCGCGCGTCCATCCGAGAGAGGTCGAGGTCGGTGACGACGGCGCCCAGCGTGGCATCGATCGGCGCGATCTTTGGCTCCATGGGGTCCTCTCGTGATACGGCAGCATGCGGCCGGGGCATCACGGAGTCAAGACAGGCGACCGTCGCGTTCAGCGTCTCGGCACCACGGAAACCGCAGTATCACGAGCGAGCGCCTTACTTTCTGTGACCTGAGGCCTCGAGGATCAGATTGGTGATCTCCTCGGGACGCGAGATCAGGGAGAGGTGGCTCGCCTTCACCTCGATGGTCTTGGCATTCATGCGGCCGGCCATGAAGCGCTGCAGCTCGGGGACGATTGTCCTGTCTTCCGTGGAAACCGCATACCAGTTGGGCCTGGAGCGCCACGCCGCCTTCGTCGTCTTACCGGAGAACAGGGTCTCCGCGATCCGTCCCTGCACAGCGTAGAGGATCCGAGCCCTGGCGGGTTCGATATCGCCCGCGAAATCGCGGAGGAACGCCTCCTCGCTCAGCTGCGCGAAGCCACCCGACTTGACGAGGCCGCTGCTGGCCGGCGCCGTCGGGAATCTGGCGGCGAGCGCCGTGTAGTCCTCGCCGGCATCCGGCGCTCGTGCGGCGACGTAGACGAGGGCGGAGACCTTGGGATCAACGCCGGCCTCCGTGATGACCATGCCGCCCCAGGAGTGCGCGACGAGAACCGTGGGCCCGTCCTGAAGGGCGAGGATGCGGCGCGTCGCCTCGACGTCGTCAGAGAGGGACGTCAGGGGGTTCTGCACCGCCGTCGCCCTGAGACCGACCCTCTGCAGACGCCCAATCACGTCGGACCAGCAGGATCCGTCAGCGTAGGCGCCGTGGACCAGCACGACGTTGCGGGCCGTGGTCGCCGTCTGCGCCCTGGCAGTCCCGACGAGCAACGAGCTTGCCCCCCCAACGATCAGTGCGGCTGAAAACGTGCGCCGATCCATCGTCTCGTGCTCCCCTCAGCCTCGGCTGCGCTGCTCGTACGAGATCGAGTAGGCGGCCGAGCGCACCAGCAAGATCGGATCGGTCGAGAGCTCGATGCCCTCGGTCAGGTTCGTCGGATCGAAGACCAGGCGGCGTTCGTCGGTCGCGCTCGTCGGCGACAGGCTCGTCACCTCCAGCCGACCCAGCTCGACGCGCTCGCGGCTGTCCGGCCACAACGCCGTCGGATCATCGGTCGGATCACCGTCGGCGGCGAGCTGGAGGGAGAGACGGAAGCCGACGGGGCCGGTGCGCACGCGCGCCGTCAGCTCTTCGCGCAGGAAGTCGGGCCCGCGCTTGGCTCCGTCCTCGGGAGTGAGGAAGACCTCGCCCGCCTCGGGGGTCCAGTGATAACGGCCGTAACGACGGGTGCCGTCGGCGGCGACGAACAGGAACGCGTGCTCGGCATGGTAGCTCGTCTGCCCGTAGCTGGCGGGCACCGGCTTCTGGATCAGTCGGCCGATGAAGGCGGCAGCGCCGGGATGGCTGCCCAGGAACTTCGGCACGGCGTCGGGCGAGGCCGTGCCGGTGGACGGGTCGGGCAGCTGGGCGCGCAGGAACTCCAGGAACTCCTCGGGGGTGCGGGCGGGGAAACCGTCGATCGAGTTGGCCAGGATGTCCGCGGTCTTGCCGTCAGCCAGCTGGAACTTGACCGACATCGCCCGCACGCCCGGGGCTCCGTCGTGCACGTTCGGATTGCCGCTGGAGTTCGAGAAGCGCACGATTGTCGGCACCGGGCCATCCTGCAGGTGCGAGGCCCGGGTCATCCGGCTGGCGGTGCCCGAGGGGTGGAACGTGCCGGCGGCGACGATGCCCTTGGCGTGCGCGGCGCGGAAGCCCGGATGGGCTCCGGCCAGCGCTCGCATGGTCTTCACGAGCTCGGCGACGACTGCGGGCGGTGTGGTAGACGGGGGCATGAGTGACCTCCTGCGCCCGGGACACTGGGCCTTCGATCTCAGCGTACGGCGGCGATCAAGCGCATGGTCAGCATCAGGGGGAACCGCCTCAGAGGAATCGATGCATCACGTACGCGTCGACGTAGCCGAGCGTGGAGTGATTGAACGCCTTCGGCAGCGTCGCGAGAATCGTGAACCCAGCTCCTGCCAGAGATGGACCGCGCCCTTGTTCGTGCTCACCACGAAGTTGAACTGCATCGCCTGATAGCCGGCACGTCTGGCCTCGTTCAGGCAATGCTGGCCCATGGCGCGGCCGATGCCACGGCCGTGCGCCGACGGCGCCACCATGAACGACGCGTTGGCGACGTGCGAGCCGAGGTCACGCCGGTTGGGAATCAGCTTGTACATGCCGACGACGCCGCCGCATCGGCGGCCGTGGCGGGGCGAATCGTCATGGGATCATCCTCGGCTAGGTCCTCGAACGCTCGTCACGGACACGCTCCGGTCTCGCGAACACGTACGAGGACTTGCCGTACTTGCTCGAGGCTCTCCGGCGTGACCGGTCCCGAGGCGGTGTGGCAGGCTTTGCCTTGGGCATCGAGGATGGTCGTCGACACGCTGGCATCGGGTAAGCCGTAAGCGCGCATGAGGTCACCTTTCCAGTCCACCAGGATGGCGATGTCGTGCGGCACGTTCAGCTGAAGGCGTTCGTTGACCTCGGTTTCAGTCTTCTTGCCCTGGGCCTCCCGGGCGTCCAGACCGCGGAGGACGACGAGAGCGCCCGGTACCTTGTCGCGCAGGCGCTCCTCCCAGGCCTTCATCCTCCGCATGCCCTCGACCTTCCCGTAGATCAAGAGCACGGCCTGGCCTCGATGGCGCGGCGGTCCGTCCACAGAGCCGAACTGATCTTTGAGGAGAAGACCGCTCTGGGCTTCCTGGGCCGGAGCGGGGCTGGCTGTTGCGGCAGTCACGAGCACGATGATGACCAGGAGCGAGCCGAGCGTGGGCGCCGGCCGCAGCCGGCCCAGGGGCTGGAACAGGATCAGCGACAGCGGCAGAAGTACGAACTGGCTGATCAGACCCAGGAGGAAGGCGGCGCCAGTCAGAACACCGAACTGGACGGTGGGCACGAACGAGCTGAACACGCCGACCCAGAATCCCACCGCGAGCGTCAGGGTGGAGAACACGACCGCCCGTCCCGAAGCGTAGACCATCGCGATCAGGGCCTCCACGTAGTCAGGCTGTTGGGCGAACGCCTCCCGAAACCGCGCCAGCAGGTAGATCGAGTTGTCCACGATGGTCCCGATGGCGACGCTCGCGATCATGGCCGTCGGCACCGAGAGAGCGACGCCGCCCCAGCCCATCAAGCCGTACACCGCGAGGACGGGCGCGCCGTTCGGGATGGCGCAGAGCAAGCCCAGGCGGATCGAGCGAAACTGGATGGCCATCACGCCCAGGATGAGGATCAGGGCGACGCCGAGCCCGCGGGCCTGGTGTCGGACGAGCGTCGTGGACATGTTCGAGAAGACCACGAAGTTGCCCGTCAACGTCAGCTCGGGGAGCCCGCTGCGCCGGCCGGCGTCCCGGATCTCCGAGAACAGCGCCTGGGAGCTCGCGGTGTCCAGCGCGGGGACTCTTGCCACGATTCTGAGCGTCGCGCGCTCATCCCCTTGCCTCGCCAGGAACCGACGGAGGTCGGCGGGCGCCTCCTCGTTCAGGCGCGCGAGAAAATCCTCGAGATCGGACGCCGCGTCCGGCCCGTCGGGGAGTTGCGCATAGGCGTCGTCGCCTCGATGCACGGCGCGGTTGACCCGCGCGAGCACGTCGACGAGCCCGGTCACCTTGCGCACAGTGGGCAGGCCGCGCACGGCATCCTCGAATCGCGCGACCTTTTCGAGGGCCGCCGGTTCTTCGACCGAGACCCCGTCGACGATGATCTCCACGGAGTTCACGCCGGCCATGTGCTCGTCGATGAACCGTGCGGCTGCAGCGAGCGGGCTGGCGTGGCGGAGTGAGCGGATGAGATCCGTTTCGACCCGGATCTGCGCGACGCCAACTGCCGACACAACGAGGATCGCCACGACGCCGAGCCCGGTCGCCGACGGGTGGTCGCACACCCATCGGACCACCCGCGCCAGCCCCCGCTCGACGGGCCCCGGCTCGAAGGCGCGAACGACCCGGGGCGGGAAATCGGGCAGGGACGCGAGCAGGAGCGGTGTCGCCACGATCGTCAGCACGTAGCCGAGCATGATGCCAACGGCGGTGAACAGGCCGAAGTCGCGAATGGCCGGGATCGGCAGGACGAGCAGCGAGAGGAACCCGATGGCGGCGGTCAGGGCCGCGTTGAAGCACGGAATCCGCATGCGGCGATCGGCCTCGGCCAGGGCCGCCAGCATCGTGAGGCCGCGGGCGCGAGCGGCCAGGTACTGGTTTAGCAACTGGATGGCGGCTTCGAGGGACATGACCAGGATGACCGGAGTCATCAGCGACGTGACCGGGTTCAGCGATCGCCCGGCCAGCCCGAAGAGACCGAGCGCCCACACGAGGGCCATCGTGAGCACCGCGAGCGGCACCAGCATCCCGATGGGATGGCGGTAGAGCACGGCCGTCATCACGGCCAGGATCAGGAACACGAGGGGAACGAAGATCTTCTGGTCGCGCGCGATGTACGACGCGACGTCGACCTTTTCGACGGGGATGCCGGCGACGAACGCCGCGGTGTCGGGGACGGCCTCATTCGCCAGGCGCCGGAGGTCCGCCACGAGGTCGCGGTAGGAGTCGGCCGGCCCCGTCGGTTCCTCCAGCTCGACCAAGATCGCGGCCGTACGGGCATCCTTCGCCACGAGGAGTCCACCGAAGATCGGATGGGAGCCGAGGCGCCGCCCCATCGCTTCGGGTTGCAGCTTCCCGGCCTGCACCTGCTGGTAGGGAACCACGGGCACGGGGCCGAGCTCATCCCCTTCGAGGTCACGGACGTTGGTGGGCGACAGCACCCGGATGACGTGCGGGAGTGCCTCCACCCGCTGCGTAAGCCGATCGATACGCTCGAGGGATTCTCGCGAGAACAGTCGGTCGGAGTGCAACGCGAGAACCACGACCTCGTCGGAGCCGAATCGCGCCTGGAACGTGCGGAGCGCATCGAGGTCGCCGCGGCCCGTCGGGATCATGGACTCGACCCCGGGGTCGATCCGCAGCGTGAGCGCGCGCCATCCCAGGACGGCGGTCACCAGCGCGATCAGCACCAAAGCCAGTCGGCGGCGAGCCAGCAGGCTCGGGATCAGGCTGAAGGTCCGACGCGCCTCGGTCACCCGACTACTCCGGTACCGCGACGAGGTCGATGTGCAGCGTCACCGCGTCCTTGTTCTTGATCGCCCCCAGCAACGCGCTATAGGGCTTGTAGCCGAACGCGCTCTGCATGAAGGTGAGCGTCGCGGTCGCTCGGAATACGTTGCCTTCCATGATGACACTCGCCGGAAACTGAACGGCTCTGGTGACCCCGCGGATGGTCAGCTGGCCCGTCACCAGGTAACGGTCCTGCGCTTGGGGTGTGATCGCGGTCGAGGTGAAGGTGATCAGCGGGAACTTCACGACGTCGAGCTGGCCTTCGGCCTTCATGCTCTTCTCGATCTCCGCGACATCCTTGGCGCTCGGCTGGCCCTCGAGGCCAAATCTCCGGCGCGTCTCCGCATCGTCCACCGTGAGCGTCGCCGTGCGAACCTCGGCGGCGACGGACGACAGTGTCGGCGCCGACGGGTCGTAGGTGACGCGCCCGGAGAAGATCGTCGCCTGGACGACGTGGTCGTGCCCGAGCTTCGCCGCCACGCCGTCTCTGAAGATCTGCACGACCAGCGAGCTCCGGGACGGATCGACCTTGAACGCCCCAGGCGCGGCGGGAACGGCAGGACCGCCCACGAGGAGGAGGCATGAGAGGCCCACCAATGTGACCCACCGGTGGGCCCTCACCGAGCGGGCTCTTCACACATGCGTGCGTTCGGCCTTCCGGAGCGCTCGATAGCGGCCGAAGTCTCGCCGCTCGTCGGCGATTCCCAGGAGCGAGGCCCAGAAGCTTCCGCCGCGGAACGTGTGCGCGAGCATCTGCCGCCAGTTCCGGAGCACGAACCCGGGGCTGTGCCGGAGGACGGAGCCGACGTGGCGGACCTTGATCCAGCGCTCGGCACGCCATCGCATGAACTCGATCTCCTCGGCGTCGAGGTGCTCGCTGCGGACCACGGCGGTCGTCCCGTCGTACTCCTCCAGCCGCTCGTTGATGATGAGCCCGCGGTCGCGGAAATCCTTGGTCATGGGGGTCCGGGGATAGGGCGTCGGGTGCTGGATGTACGGGTAGTCCACCCACCGCCGCGCGAACTCGAGATTCGCCTCGATCGACTCCCGGGTGTCGTCGGGGTTGCCCACGATCAGGCCCCCGACGACATACATCCCGTTGCGGCGGATGTGCTGGATGGCGGTGATGGTCGCGTTGTCGGCCTGGCCGTTCGTGCGTAGCGTGTTCTTCGCCCGGGCCCGGAGGAATCGGAGGTCGTCGTCCAGGATGTTCTCGATGCCCAGGAAGACGTAGCGGAACCCGGCCCGACGCATGAGGGGAGCGAGGGTGGCCCCGTGGCGCGCGATGGACGATGTCATGGCCTGCACCAGATAGGTGAGGTCGTCGAGACGGGCGTCGACGATCGCGCGGCAGAGCGCCTCGAACCGGGGCACGTTCAGCGTGACGTTGTCGTCCACGAGGAAGATGGCGCGGGCGCCGTGGTCGCGGGCGTCGCGGATATCGTCCAGGACTCGCTCGAGCTCGTAGGTGTGGAAGTTGCGGCCCCGCATCTCGATGATCGAACAGAAGCTGCAGTCGAAGGTACAGCCGCGTGAGGTCTCCACGACGTCCACCTGGCGTCCAAGGAACGTGTAGCCCCGGAGGACCCGGGCGTCGCGGTTCGGCCGCCGTATCTCGCTATCTTGTAGACCGTGGACCGGGCGGTCGGGGTTGTGGAGGAATCCATCGCCCGTCTTGAACGAGAGGCCGGGGATGTCTTCGAGGTCGCCGTCACGCTCGAGGGACTGGACGAGTGCGCGAAAGGTCAGCTCGCCCTCCCCGCGCACGATGAAGTCCGCCCCGCTCTCCGGCTCGGTGTAGGCCTCGGGAGCCAGGCTCGGATCGTAGCCGCCGACGACGATGCGCACGCCCGGGCGCAGCGCGCGCACCAGCTGGATGATGTCGAGCGCCGTCCTGCGCTGGAACGTCATCACCGACAGCCCGACGAGATCGGGTGACCCCTCGCGGACGAGACGCTCCACGGTCGTCCTGACCTCGCCCTGGGCGAGGATCAGGTCAGCGACGGCGACCCGGTGATGGGGATCCAGATTGCCGGCGAGCGAGCTGAGCGCGCCGTTCGGCATGCGAATCCCGACCGTGGGCATGTGCTCGAACGAGTCCGGCATCGAGACCAGCAGGATGTTCATGCATAGGAGGCTAATCCCGGACCGGGCCGCTGTATAGCGGGCGATGCCCCCTCACCAAAATACTCATGGCCGGGCGTGACCCGGCCATGAGCGTGTGAGAAGCAATGCGGGGGAGACGCCCGCGTTCCAGGCTATTTCGCCGCGGCCCGCAGGGTCGGAGCTCCACGCTTCAACAACGCCGCAGCTTCCTTGGCCACCGCCGTGCCCTCGAAGAAACGCGGGTTCTGCGTGCCCCACAGCCGCACGGCATTGCCGAAGACGAAGTCGTGAAAGTCGCTTTCGGTGATCAGGCCGTCCTCGACCAGCTCGAACGCCTCGGGCAACGGGTCGCGCATGTCGACGACGTCGAAATGCCCGATATCGGAGCTGTAGATCGCGTTGATCCGCGCGCCCAGCGGCATCGCCTTGCCGAACGCCACCGCGTTCATCCGGTCGTCGGCCTCGCAGCCGAAGTAGTACGG
>Ga0075430_100000037_pt1 | contig 68528 bp, 72 predicted proteins | sample RhiMetdeltSRZDD4_FD_75294 | JGI IMG/M metagenome (GOLD analysis project Ga0075430, IMG submission 75294) | Populus rhizosphere microbial communities from Tennessee, USA - Rhizosphere MetaG P. deltoides SRZDD4 | ecosystem: Host-associated > Plants > Roots > Rhizosphere > Soil | place: USA... | reverse complement strand
ATGGCGAAACGCCGCTCGGCGACCGCCTTGCTGCCCCGGTCCGCGCCCTTTGCAAGCGCGGCGCGCAGGTTGGGCAGCGCCTGCGCCGCCGCCTGCTGCAACCCCGTGTCGGCGCCCTGACGCCGCGCGATCTCGATGGCGAGTTCGGCCGCCGCCCGGTGATCGAGCGCGGGCGCCGCGGCGAGCTCATCGGCCGCGCGCTTCCAGGCCTTGACCTGCGCATCCATGGTGCGGAACCGGTGATGTTCGACCATCACAAACGCGCGGCTGCATCGCCGGTTTCAGGCTCCTCAACTTCGAGTCGATTTGTTGGAAAGCTTCCAACGTCCGCATCGCGCCTTCAGCACAATCGTACCGCCTCCATGATGATTGAAGTTCCATTCGTGATGAATTGGCGACACTCCCGGGTAAAACGTGCCGTCGCACCGGTAATTTTCGCCTCGCCACATCATCGTCACGCCAGCGCCCAGGTTCGCTGGCGTCTGACACCGTCGTAGTAAGAACAAAAGGGGTGTCACACGTGAAATCTCAACTGTTGTGCGCAAGCGTCATCGTCGCCGCCATGGCTGTGCCGTTCGCGGCCCAGGCGCAGGGCGTTCCCGGCGGCTTCGCGCATGGAGCGAATGAAGGCTGGCGGATCGCGGGCCCGATCGGCGCCGTCGTCGGCGCGCCGGTCGGCGGCGTGATCGGAGGCATCGAAGGCGTGCTCGGCGTCGGCCCGACCTACCAGGAGCCGCCGCGGGTCGTGCAGCGGCGCGTGGTCCGTGTCAGCGGCAAGAAATCGCGCCGCGCCTATCGCGCACGAGTCGTTCGGTAAGCGGCAACTCGCACCAGCATCTGGCGCGAATAACAAACTCGCAGGATGGGCCGAACCCATCCTGCGAGTTTTTTTTCAATACGACGTGCAATCAGCCGCGGCTGCCGCGAGAGCAAACATCCCAGCTCGGGAATGCGCTTCTGGCGTCCGACTCGACGCTGCGGCTGATACAATGGCCCCAACCGGAAGCCGCCTGGCGCTGGACGCTCGGTGATGCGGCATAGGCGTCGAAGCCGCCGCGATAATCCTGCTCATACCGGACGGTGTCGCGCGGAGCCGCGCTGGCCGCGAATGCCGGCAGCGCCGTGGTCGCGGCGAGGAAAACCGTCGCAAGTGCGATGGGAAGTTTCATGGAAGTCGTCCTTCGTTATTAGCAGGCAACAGACCGGGATCACGATCCGCGCCCTCGTTTTCGAGGGAGCGGCGTTACCGCAGTTGCCCACTGCAATCGCCCGTACCGATGAATTAATGACGCAGATGCGAACAGGCTAGTTCGCAAGCGCACAAGTGTTTGTGAGCATCCCGCGTAGTGTTTGTGAGAACGCCGCGTAAAAATCAGTAGCGCGCGCGGGCGCGCAAACACGCTCATAAAGTGTGCTCAATACGATGCGGCCGCGAACGAGGCAGGCGGACCCGATTTGCACCCAACAATCGTTGGATTGCCGCCCTGCTGTCGTCACATCCCACGGCCAGCACATTGCTGCCTCCACGAAGCCAAGCGCTTACCGAGGCTGCACCCCCAAAACCAGTGAGTGTCAGAGTTAAGGAGTATCGATGTTGACTGGACGAACGATAAGAACCTCGCTCATCATCCTTGCGGCCGCGGTCGCCGTATCCACCCAGGCGCAGGCACATTCCACGAGCTGCACGCCGGCGCATCTTGTGAGCGCAATTAAGCAGGTCGAAGCCCAGTGCGGCTCCGCGAAAATCGTCTCGGCGCACCGGCCGGGCGCGCGGATCGCCGGCACCGGTCGCGTGTCGCAGCACTCGTTCTGCAATGGCACCAACGGCGCGATCGATGCGGTGTTCTCGAACCGAGCCTGCGCGCTCAGCGCCTTGCGCAAGACCAACTATACGATCCTGACCTACGGGAATTCAGCCCACATCCACGTCGGCACCGACGGTTGGCGAAACGGGGTCAACACGAACGTTGCCCACCGCAACAACACTGCACGCGTGCGGATGGCGTCACAGCAACCTTCGGGCGCTCGCTATGCGTCGCGGCAGCGCGCCGGCGTTCGCACCGCCAACGTCCGATCCTCGGGCGAGCAGAACGGCTGGGACGACGGCAATTGGTCGAATGGAAGCGGCACGGCGAATGCTTATGCGCAGCGCGGTCGCTCGGCGACCCGCCAGCGTGGTGGCGTGCGTGTCGCTCACCGGCAGGGGCGTGGGCAGAACTGGGGCGATGCCCAGTGGTCAGGCTCGAACTGGTCGTCCGAGCACTAGGTCCGTTGAAGTAGCGTTGCGACGAAAGCCGCCCGGATCGCCGGGCGGCTTTCGCCTCTAGCCAACGCTACCGCCCTGCATGCACTTCTTGATGAAGGGCCAACGACCTTTTTCGCCTGCACGGGACCAACCCCGCGCATTGGCCATTTTCACGCATTGGCCAAGGCTGCGCGCCTGTTGCTGGTTCGTTTGAGCGCCAACGGGCGACTGCCACATGAGCGTGAATGCGACGGCGGCGGCCGAGACAAACGCAATCGAACGCATTGTTATCCCTCCTGGAATATAGGGGCTCCCGAATACCGAGTCGTTTGGGAACTGAAAAGACAGAGACGCTGCCGGAATATCGGAATAAAGTCCGGGGCAACAATCCCCTACTCCGGCTTCAGCCCGACGGCCTTCGCGATCTTGTCGGTCTCTTCAACCTTGGTCCGCAAATACGCAGCGAACGCATCCGCCGTGCCGCCGACGCGCTCGACACCGAGCGCTGCTAACCGCTTTCGGACCGCCTCGTCGTCGAGCCCCTTGTTGATCGCGGCGTTCAACCGCTCGACCACCGGCGGCGGCGTACCCGCGGGGGCGAGCAGGCCGAGCCACGAACTGGACTCGTAGCCGGGCAGGGTCGCGGCGATTGTCGGCAGATCGGGAAGGATCGACGAACTCTGCCGCGTGCCGACGGCGATCGCCTTGAGCTCGCCGTTCCTGATCTGGCCAAGCACCGCAGGCGCGTTCTCGAACTGGACCTCGATGCGGCCGGCGATCAGATCGATCAACGCCGGCCCGGTTCCGCGATAGGGAATGTGCGCCATATCAACGCCAGTCATCGCCTTGAACAATTCCGCCGCGAGGAAATTAAACGAGCCGATGCCAGCCGAGCCGTAGCTGATCATGCCGGGCTTAGCGCGCGCCAGCGCGATCAGATCGCCGACCGATTGGACCGGGACATTCTTGTTGACGATCAGCACCGCTGGGCTGGTGGTGATCTGCACCACCGGCGTGAAGTCGCGCAGCACGTTGTAGGGCACGTTCTTCTGGATATGCGGATTGATCGCGATCGACGGCGTCGCGCTGAGCAGCGTGTAGCCGTCGGCAGCCGCCTTCGCCGCCTGCCCGGTGCCGATCGATCCACCGGCACCACCGACGTTCTCGACCACGACGGTGCCCTTCAGCTGCTCCGACAGCACCTGCGCAAAGATGCGCGATAGGGTGTCGGTGCCGCCACCGGCCGCAAACGGCACGATCAACCGGATCGGCCGCGACGGATAGGCGGCGTCCTGGGCGCGCACAGCACTGATCGACATCATGATAACGAGCGCTGCGAACACGAGCCTGTGGAGCATGTAATCTTTCCTTCCGGAATAAGGTCTGTCATGCGCGGGCTTGACCCGCGCATCCATCAAGACAATGAGTCATTCCCAATGATGGATTGCCGGGTCAAGCCCGGCAATGACGTCGGGGAATGACGGAGAAGGTTGAGAACAATGGCGATGAAGATCTGGTACCAAAGCATGAGCCGCTTCCAGACCAAGTGGAAGTCCTACCCCAAATATCTGCGGCAAATCCTCGACCAGGTCAAAGATCCCGACACCGAGATCGAGATCCACGGCATCACCAAGATCGGCGGCTTCGCCGACCAGTACCGCTATTTGGAATTCCTCGAGACCGGCGAGGTGATGGAGAACGTCCACGTCGCCATGGAACGCGGTTTCGACGCCTTCCTGATCGGCAACATAGCCGATCCGGGCTTGCGCGAGTGCCGCGAGATCGCGAACTTTCCGGTGCTCGGCCTGTGCGAGACCTCACTGCACGTCGCCTGCATGATGGGCGCGAATTTCTCGCTGGTGACGATCAACGAGAAGTTCACGCCACGCATTGTCGAGAACGTCGTGCACTACGGCCTCAAGGATCGGCTCGCTGCGGTGAACCGCATGAAGACCGACCGCATCCTCAACCTCGACGAAGGTTTCGAGAACATGGAGGTGCAACGCGACCTGATCGGCCAATTCCAGACTGCCGCGAAGGCCAACACCGATGCCGGCGCCGAGGTGGTGATCGCGGCCGGCGGCGTGGTCATGGCGCTTCTGGCACACGCCGGTGTCTATACGACGCCGTCGGGCGCACCGATCCTCAACGGCATCACCACATTGGTGAAGATGGGCGAGATGTCGGTGAAGCTCGACCGCATCATGGGCGGCACGTTCACCAGCAAGCGGCTGCAATACGCACCGCCCGGCCCCGACCAGATCGCCGAAATCCGCGAATATTACGGCGCCAACATCTATCCGACGGTCAAGCCGAAGTAACAAAAGCTCGGCCGCTGCGCATCACAATCCCGCGGCCTTGCGCAGCGCCGCGTTAATCCGGTCCTGCCAGCCGGGTCCGTCTTCCTGGAAGACATCGAGCACGTCGCGGTCGATGCGCAGCGAGACCATCTCCTTCACACCGGGGACCGACTGCGTCTTCGGCAGCGGCTCCAGCGTTTTGGTCGTGGCTTTTTTGAACGCCGCTTCGGCGGTCTCTCGCGTATCGTTCGGTCGTCGTGCCATGGCATCAGCCCTCGTCAAAGCTTCCAAACGGATATTGAGCCCATAATCGGCCCCACTCAACGTCGCAGTCGACGGGCGGCTCCCGTCGTGTGCCGCCCGGCGCTGACCGTACAACGAGCACTTGCCGAGTCACCCCTCAGGCGATACTTTCAGAAGTACTACCTTTAATTGCATGCCAAACAAAGCCCGGGGGTTTACGCCAGTGCTTTCCAACACAGTCAGACTTGCGCTCGTCACCATCGCGTTTGTGCTCGTCACCGTGGCCTTCACGACAAGTGCCGATGCGCAGCGGGTGCACCCTCGCTGTGTGAAGTCAAAAGACCAACTGAAATGTACATGCCTTTTGCGGAATGGAGGTCGCGTCGAGCGAAGTCCCGGCGCAACGCGCTCCAAAATCTACCTATTCTCGATTGCAGATAACGACCGATATATTGCATGCATGCGGCGCAATGGGCGCCCCAATGGCTGACGTGCGAGGCTGACCAAAGCGCGTTCGCAGTATCCAACGCCTTCTTTCTGCAATCCCCTTCATCCAGGACGATTTCGATGCTCGCCAAAACAGTGAGGCTAGCTATCGCTTCTGTAGCGCTCTTATCCATCACTACAAACGCCGATGCCCAACGAATCGATCCGAGGTGCATGACGATGAGGGACAAAATCGGCTGCACCTGCGCTTTGGAGAATGGTGGTGGCGTTGGCCGAAGGACCGGCTCAAATCGCAAGCGCTGGTATTCGAAGCGCGGCAGCCAAAGCCATGTGAATGAAGGCTTCGTGCAATGCATGATCAGGAACGGCCGCGGATGAGCGACTCGGTCCTGCGTCGGAAGCCCGCACTCAATACCTTGCTGAATAGACCGGTTTAACTGCATCGCAACTTTGGGGGGACCATCCGATGCCTGCTACGATCACGAAACTTGCATTCGTCACCGCCGCGCTCGCGCTTTTCGCAACGTCCGCTGAAGCCCAGCGCATTGATCCGAGATGCGCAAAGCACAACTTCCGTGACAAAGTCGGCTGCACCTGCGCCCTGGAAAATGGCGGCTCGATTATCCCACGGCGTGGCGGTGGTTGGCGCTGGGTTCACAGGGTCGGATCCCAGGCGGTCAATGAAGGCTATGTGCAGTGCATGAGGCGTAACGGACGGAATTGATATCTCGTCAGCGACCATCCGACACACGAGCCATTTTGCAGTTCGTGCGTTATCCCTCTGGCATCAGCTTCATCGGCGCCGGCGTGATCCTGCGCGACGCCAAGGCGCGCACGGTCGAGGGCCTGACCACCGCCGCGACGGTGTGGGTCACCACCGCGATGCCTGCGGCCTCGGCCGCTGGGACGTGGTCGTCATCGGCACGGCCATTGCGCTGGCGCTGCTGGTGGCAGTCACGCTGATCGAGAGGCGCGGTGGCAAGCCCAACGGCCCGCGTACACCGCCGCCTCAATAGCCGCCGGCACGCTCCCGGCTCCGCGATGGCTGCGCGTAGCGCTTGCCTTCGATCCGGTCCCACGCCAGCGCCGGGTTCTGCGTGCAGCCGTCGGTACCTCCGCCAACCGCGGCGAGGCACTGCTGCAGGGTGTAGTAGGTGCAATCGAGGAGACCGCCGCCCGGACCGCCCCGCCCCGCTTGCAGGCACCACGGCTTGGGCGGGGATTGAGCGTCGGCCATTTCCACGCCGGCCGGTAGGACGATCGCAAGAACTGCGAAACCGATCAAAGCGATACGCATGGACGCCTCCTTGCTTGGTGGCTGCGGGTGGTCGCTATCGAGATAAACACCGCAGGGACGTTATGCTTCATTACAAATGCAGCGGAAGCACGAATAGACCAGAAGGGCGGTCGCGCGAGTTTGTTTCAAAAGAGATCAAGTGCGCGGCAATTGCGGCGGCGTGCTATTGTGGTCACGCAGAGTCGTTTCCGCGCCGGGGGCGCGTATTGCAACGGAGACAAGACATGCGCTGGTTTCATTTGGCCCTGATCACCGTTCTCGCCGCGGCGACGTTGATCTTCGCATTCCAGAATCTTCAGAACGTGACGGTTGCGTTCCTCAGCTTCCGCCTCAGCGCGCCGCTCGCGGTCCTGATCGCCGTGGTCTACGTGCTCGGCATGGCGACCGGCGGTAGCCTGTGGGCGCTGTTCCGCTGGGCGCTGGAAGGATCGAAGGCGAAACGGCCCGCGACGTCCTGATGGCGTCAGCGATTCAAGTCTTCCCGGTGGCGGGCGGAGCGGTGCACGCCGCGGCGTCGAATCTTGCGGCTGCGCCTAGATGCTTCCCCTGAGATAGCCGTCGAAGAACGCGATCGAATCCGCGACCGCCTGCCGCTGCACCCTATCAGGCGCGTACACGCCCGCCTCGTTCCGCCGGACGTAGACGAAGCCATGCACGTCGTGCTCGTAGGTCGCCCAGCGCGCCTCCTTGCCCAGTTCGACCAGCAGGTCGTAGCAGACCCGGAAAATGCCCTGCAGCTCGTCCGAATTGCGGCCCTGCACGAAGATCGGCGTCTTGATCGGCGCGATCCGCGTGCGCGCCACGTCCTCGGTGATCCTTGGACGCACCTTCTCCGGCTCCCGCATCAGCATGCGCTCGACGTCGAGCAGACCGGTTTCGGGATTGATGCGCGCGGTCGCGTCGGGACGTAGCCGCAGGAACTCGTGCGCCGCAGGCTCGCACGCGACCATGGCGCGTACGCCTTGATATTCCGACGCGATCTTGAGCGCCATCTCGCCGCCATGGCTCATACCCATGTAGCCGACCCGCTCTGGCGCGATGAACGGTAGCGTCTTCAGGTATTTGACGACGGCGATGACGTCCTCGTATTCGAGCGGCCCGCGATTGAGCAGTTGTCGCTGCTGCCGCATATCCTCGACCAGCGGACCGATCTTGTCGTAGGCGTAGTCGACCTCGGCGCGGTAGCGCAGCCACGCCACGGCATAGCCGGCCTTCAGGAACTCCTCCTGCGTCCAGCTCACGTTCTGCGTGAATTCACGCACCATGGCCATGCCGCCGCCGCCATTGCCCGATGCGAACAGCACCAGCGGGAACGGCCCCTCGCCACGCGGCGTTCGCAACCCGATCGGCGCATAGACGCCGTCGAAGAGCTCGATGTACATCAGCTGCACGGGAATATCGGAACCGCGTACCGGCTCGGTCACGACGATGTATTGCGGATCGATTGCCGCCTTTTGCGTTTCCACCGGCACTGTTCTGTTTCTCCCCGGACCTTGCCGGCAATCGTAGCGCGGCCCGGGCCAAGTGCAATGCGACGTCTGGCGCGCGGCCTATCGAAAGGTCCAGAAGCCGCCCCACCAAAGCAGGCCGGCAAATAGCCCGACATAGGCGGCTTCGGTGAGCACCACGCCGAGCACGCCGTGCGTCGCGCGCGCGTGGCTATCGCTGAGGTCGGCATAGATGATCCGCGCCGAACGAACGGCCAGCAAAAAGATGACGCCCCACTGGGCGATATTGGCCATCCATGTCATGGGAATTCTCCGTGAGGCGCGCGTCACTCGCTGTCGCCATTCTTGAAGACTTCGAGGCGCAGCGGCAACGTGCCGCCGAACCAGGCCGCGTGCGCCGTGTGATCACGATAGGCGTTGCCGGTTTCCGGGTGCAGCAACACGGTCAGACCGTCGCGGTTGAGCATCAGCCAGGGAACGAACGCTGCCAGCATCCCGATCGGGAACGCGACCTGGTACATCGATTGCGGATGCGGGCCGACGAGCTTGTCGTGCCAACGTCCGAGGATCGCCTCCGGGAACGCAGCGCCGATGCGCTCGCGCAGCCGTTCGGCCTTATCGCGCGTGGACGCAACGTCGTAATAGATGTGAGCGTGATAGGACTCGATGGTCGGCAGCATCCACCGAATGTAGGCGCACCGGTCAAGGTGAGCAACGGCACTGAGACATCGAACCCGGGGCGAGGTTCCGGGCGTTGAGCCTGCTTGATCTGAAAATGAAAGACTTCGCTGCCGGAGCGGAGCGACCGATCCGGGCAATCATCTCGGCGATGTTACGCATCACCGCGCGGCGTCAATCCGCCACGCACCGCTTCGCTCAGCCTGTCTTCATCTTCAACGCGGCCGATCGCATCGGCACGAACAGGCATCGCGTGTTGGCGCCGACGTGCCTGTTCCACACGCCGGCTGCGCTGTCATAGTCGCAGGCGCAGCGGTAGAACTTTCCGTCCGGCGACCAATTGGTGCGTTCCCGCACTTGCCCGGTCGCGCGTACCTGCCACTTGTCGTCCGGTAGGGACTCGAGGTCCTTCTCGGTAACTTCCCAGCAGCAGTCGTTGGTGACGCAACAATACGCGGGGATCCATGACAGCAGCCATGGATTGGAGTGGTACTCGTTCGCAACCGTGACACCGACGATCGACAGCGCCGCAATCGTGGCGATCGTGAACATCGCGAAGGCCTGCACCGCATTCATGCGACGCAAGCGTGCAACAACCCCATTGCGCTGGGGCCTGGATGCCGCTTCACGCACACGCGGCATTCCGTTGAAGGTGGTCAGCAAAAGTGACATGGCTTTTCTTACTTGGCCTCTGTGGTCCCGGCCCTTTTGCCGCTGCAAGGACCGGGCCAACGAGGGGCCAGACCGCTGCACCCCGTCGGGGGGTGCGCTGCGGCGCATGCAGCGGTATGCAGTCACCTATGTCGATTTGAGGCGCAGAAATGCGGCACGAAGCGCCCGGCTTCGCACCGCCGACAATTGTTAATCACGATTGTTATCGGACTTTTGCTGTTCAACCAGCGCAGGTTAGTGCGCCGCGCAGGGTGCAAGGCGCGCCTCCATCAGGGCGTCGATCGACAGGCCGCCGCCGCCGGTCACAAACGGCACCAGCAGGCCGAACATGACAGTGAAGCGCGGCAACCAGTCGAGCGCGCTGCCCGCCGCACCGAAGAGCACCAGATCGATCACGCTGGTGACCGCCAGCAGCAACATCAACGCCAGCGCCGTGAAGCGGATCATCAGACCGACCGTGAGCATGACGGCGCCAGTGAGGATCACCAGCGGAACGGCGGCGTAGACGAGCATCGCCGCCTCCGGGAATGCACCGGGACCGTTGATCTGCGACGCGCGCCAGAGCGCGGTGCATTGACTGACGGCGTGCACCAGCAGAACTGCCGCCAACACGACCCGCAGGATCACGTTGGTGATGTCGGAACGGCTCACGTCCCACCTCGCCTGCCCGGACATTTGTATCCCCTCCGATTGGCCTAACCTTGGCCCTGACCCTAGAGGAGCCCGACTGGCGCGTATGTGATCCGGATCACACTTCCCGAACTTGTTGCAGGCGCCGACCGTAGTGGAAGACCCGCGCAAAATCGAAGACCTGAGCGCTCACTGCATCGACGCGCCGCTCGCCAGCAGCGGCTTGCGCCAGGTCTCGAGCTCGGTCTTCACCAGCTTCGCGACGTAGCCCGGATTGCGACGCTCCGGCGCCGCGACCTGAAGGCCAATCTCCTGGAGCCGCCGGGCGACGGCAGGAATTTCGACGACGTCGCTGGTCGCCTTCGCCAGCCGGCGCACGATCGCGTCCGGCGTGCCCTTCGGGAAAAAGAACGCGTTCCACGCATCGACGTCGAAGCCCTTGAGACCCTGCTCGTCGGCGGTGGCGAGATCGGGCAGCGCAGCGTTGCGCCGCAACGACAGGATCGCGAGCGGCTTCACCGTGCCTGCCTGGATCGGCGGGATCGCGGTGGAGATGATGTCACAGAGATAGTCGACGCGGCCGCCGATCAGGTCCTGCAACGCCGGCGCCGTGCCGCGATAAGGAATGTGCGTGATCTCGACGCCGATGGCGGTGTTGAGGAGGACGCACACCACATGCGAGGCCGAGCCTGCGCCCGCCGAGGCGAATTGCATCTTCGCCCCGTTGGTGCGGAGCTGCGAACTCAATTCGCCGAGCGTCGCCGCCGGGAAATCCTTGCGCACCACGAGGACGGCGGCGTTTTCGACGAAGGCCGCGACCGGCGCGAACTCGGCCACCGCGTCGTACATCGGCTTCTTGCTGAGGATCTGGCTGTAGATATGCGTGCTGCGGTTGCCGTGCAGAAATGTGTAGCCGTCGGGCGCAGCCTTGGCGACCCGGTTGCCGCCCATCATGCTGCCGGCGCCGCCGACGTTCTCGACAATCACCTGCTGACCGAGGTTTTCCGACAGCCGTGCCGCCATGATGCGTGCGGCGGTATCGACCGGACCGCCGGCCGCGAACGGGACCACCAGCGTCACCGGCCGGATCGGCCACTCCTGCGCCTGGATCTCAGTGACCAACAGCGACAACAGCACGGCAGACCAGCCGGCGCAGGCGCGACGTCGTCTTGCAGGCATGGCGTTCCCTCTGACCGCGAGCCTACCGCGCATGTTCGGAATATGACAATGATGCAGTCTGCCGCGCATGCAACCGAGAGCTTGGTCCCGATGCTTCACGCCGCAATGAAGTGGTTTGCCGCCGCCGTCCTCGTGATCACGGCCACGACCGCCGGGCTATCACCCGCGATGGCCTGCGCCTGCTGTAGCTTCGTCGGGCAACGCAGCGCCTACGTGCAGAAGTTCAACACCCAGCTTGAGCAGTTCAGCTTTCGCAGCACGGCCAAGCTCGTGCTCGGCGAGCGGGACGATCACCCGGTCCCGGGTATGGAGGCCCCAGTCGAGGACTTCACGGTGACGGTGGCCCGCCTCAAGGACCGCATCTCGTTCTCATTTCGCGATACCAAAGACCGCGCCGGCACGCTGTCGCTGGTCCGGCCGCAGTCGATCGCGATCTTCGAGGTCGATCCACGCGATACCGTGGACCACGGCTTGGGACCGAACCTCTACAAAGAGTGGACGATTAGCACCACCATGGCCGGCGACGGCATCTTCCGCCGCAGCACCGGACCGAACCGGCGGATCACTCTGGTGTTGCACGGGCGCGGCAATTCCTGCACCGACTCCAGCAGCTTCAACTACTGGACCCTTCAGGTGCACGGGCGCGGGTTGCCGACTTACACCTTCTACGGCGAACTCGGATCAGGCGGGCAGTAGTCGTAGCTAAAATCGCAGCATCCGGAACCAGCGGGCGATATCGAGCAGGGTCGCCAGCGCCGCGGCGACATAAGTATAGGCCGCGGCCTTGAGCACGTGGCGCGCGGCCGGCAAATCACCGGCGCCGAGATAACGCCCACGCATCAGCACCGGCAGCGCCTTGCCAAAGCTGGCATCGAACTCGAGCGGCAACGTCGTGATGTGAACCGCGACGCGGAATGCGAGCAGCGCAAAACCGGCGAGAAGTTGCAGGATCAGCAGCGCCGGAATGTGCACGAACGCGAACACCACCGGCGCCAGCAGCAGGATCACGCTCGCGATACGGTCAATCCAGGCGAGGTTCTTGACCAGTTGATAGCGCCGCGTGAAGGCCGGCTCGCTGCGGGCATGCTGGACTGCGTGCGACACCTCGTGCGCTGCGACGGCAACGGCGGCGATCGAGCGGCCGTCATGATGCGGCGCCGTCAGCCGCACCGCCAGCCCGTCGGGATCGTAATGATCGCCGATGTCGGTCTGCTCGACCTTGACCTGCTGCAGCCCGGCTTCGTCGAGGAGATGGCGCGCGAGTTCGGCGCCCGTGCCGGGGAAATCAGGGCGATCGCTGGCGTGCTTCGCCAGCACGTGACGCACCCACCATTGCGGCCCGAACACCGCCGCGAACAGCAGGAGCGAGCCGAGGGCGATCAGGATTGGCATGAGCGATCTTCACCGGCGATTGTCGCCGCACCGGCGGCCGAGGCTCGCGATTAGTCGCGCCGCCCGTCCTTGCGCTGTTCGTCCAACCAGTCCGACAACGGTCGGGGCTTTTCCTTCGACGCGCTCTTCTTCGACGCGGTCTTCTTGGCCGCGGCCTTCTTGGGCGGCGGGGGCGGCGCGGCAGCTTCGCGGGCAAGCCGCAGCGCCCTCAGCTTCTCGGTCCTGGCACGCAGGGCCGCAGCCTCAGCCTCGTAGTCCAACATGGCCTTCTTGCCGTCCGCGGCCTGCTGCGATTTCCTGGCTTCAGCAGCCGCCTTGTCGTGCTTCACGTCGTCAGCCATGCCTTCTCCTATCGACGGGACTGCCCTGCCCCGCCGATCCATTAGCACGCGAATGCGGCCGTAGGCGGCGATGTCAAACTTTTTTTCGGCCTGGTGTCCGAATTCCTACGGCTGGAATGCGCTAATTTAGGACCATTTGAGCCGTTCGAGGATCGCGCGGCCCATCACCCAGTCCTTGTCGTCTTCAGACATGAAATCGAGCGTTTCGGTGAAATGCGTGATGCGCTGGCGGTAGGTCGCCCGGTCGAGCGAATTGGTGAGGTCGGTTCCCCAATAGCAGCGGCGTGGGCCGTACGCGTCGAACAGCGCGCGGATATGCGGGGTCATGTCCTTGAAGGGGTACGGCTCTTTCGACATCAGCGGCGCGGCCGACAGCTTCACCGATACGTTCGGATATTTGGCAAGCGACAGCGTGTCCTTGATCGCTTCGGCGACGCGGCCGGCAGCTACGACGCCGGAGGTGACGCCCATGTGGTCGACGATCAGCGTGAGCTGCGGATTCCGCTCGGCGATGCGCTCGAACGCAGGCCCCTGCATGCTGGCGAGGAACATGACCGGCAGTCCGGCCTTTTCAGCCGCGGGCCAGAACCAGTCGATCGTACCGTCCTTGAGCCAGGCGGCCGATGCCGGCGTGAGGAATGTCAGGCGGATGCCGAGCATGCCGGGTTGCTGTTTCCACGTCGGCAACAGCGCGGCCGATTTCGGATCCTGCACCGGAATGCGGCCCATGATCGCGAACCGGTTCGGATAGCGCTTGGCCGCCTCGAGGGCATAGTCGTTGCGGTCGCCCGGCCACGACGGCGGCACCACGACCGCGCGAGAGACGCCAGCCTCGTCCATCAGCGGCAGCGCCCGCTCGATGGTGAACGGATCCGGCAATTGCGGCTTTGCTCCGGGCACCCATTTCCAGTCGTCGCTTTCGGCCTTCCAGAGATGGATCTGCGCGTCGACGATCTCGCGCTTCCTGGCGCCCTGCGGCAGCGCGCCCTGCACGCCGGTCGCCAGTGCGGTGCCGGCGCCCAGCGTGGTGCCAATGAATTTGCGTCGTGTCAGCATGATGGTCCCTCCCCCAATGCCCCCGCGTGGCGGCGGCTTGTTTCGTTGGCCGCACTGTAGCAATTAGGAGCACGCTGCTCTACACGCTGGGAATACCTTCCCCTGGATGCCATTACATCGACCCACACGCACGCAACCGGCCGACCCAGTCCACCAAATATGTCCATCGACACATCGCAAACGATCGAATTCTACGCCTCGCCCGCGCGGCTGGTCACCCTGCTGCTGTTCAGCTTGATGTCGACCGGCATCGCCGCGGCGCTCGCATTCCGGCTGTTCCCGAACATGAACGTCGACCCCACCGCAACGTCGGCCGGGTATAGCGGGCTGGTGTTCTTCAGCTTCTGCACCGTGGTGGCAATCGTGCGGCTGATTCAGCAACGCGGCCCCGCGGTGACGCTCTCGCCCGCCGGGTTGCACGACCGGCGGGTGACGGCCGGGCCGATCCCGTGGCGCGCGATCAAGGCCATCGCAACGTTGCAGCTACAGCGCCAGACCGTTCTGGTTGTCACCATCGATCCGGCCGAAGAGGAGCACCTCACGCTGACGCGCGTGGCGCGCTGGACCCGCAATGCCAACCGCAGGCTCGGCGCCGACGGCCTCGTCATCTCCCCGCAGGGGCTCACGGTCGGCTATCCGACGCTGTTCTACTCCTGCCGCGATTTCTGGGAGGCATGGCGGAAGAAGTCCTAGCGCCACGGATTTCGCCAAGCCTCCTTTCCGGCTACGCTTCCCCATCGAGCCGTACAAACCAAGGGACGACCCACCTCATGAGCCGCCTTCTCGACCTCACGCCGGACCAGCTCACCGCCGAGCAGAAGACCATCTTCGAGCAGCTCGTCGCCGGGCGCGGCCGCATCCTCGGGCCCTACCGGGTCTGGATCCATTCGCCGACCGTCGCCGCCGGCATGGAGCAGATCGGCACCCATCTCAACAAGCGTTCGACGCTGTCGACGCGCGAAGTCGAGATGGTCATCATCATGATCGCGACCCACTGGCGTGGCGACTACGTGCAGACGGCGCATGTCCGGATGGGCAAGAAAGTCGGCCTGTCGCAGGCGGCGATCGACGCGCTCATCGCCGGCACCGAGCCGCCGCTGACCGACGCGCACGAACAGGCAGTCTACCGCTTCGCCGGCGCCATGATCGCGAGCCGCAAGGTCCCGGACATTGAGTTCGCCGAGTTCGAGAAGGCGCTCGGAAGGCCCGGCATCGCCGAGGTGCTGGTGCTGATCGGCTATTACACCTCGGTCGCGATGGCGATGAAGGTGCACGAGGTACCGATCCCGCCGGAGGAGTAATTTCTCCTGGTGTAAATCCGGACCTGGATGGCCGGCGCTTTGGCCACTCATCCTTGCGGCGCGCCCCCATAGTGCGTCGAAGACGCGCGTAAACGCGCTTATGGAGCGCCGAAGACGCGCGTAAACGCGCTTATGGTGCGTCGAAGACGCGCGTAAACGCGCTTATGGTGCGTCGAAGACGCGCGTAAACGCGCTTATGGCGCGTCGCAGATGCGCGCAACCGTGCTCAAGGCTCGCCTCCCCGGGATGAGGCGGATTGATGCACCACGATTTCATTGGTGCTGCAGGCTCGCTACAATCAAACAATCAAACAAAATGACTTCAGGGAGTGACCGACCATGACCACCCGCCGCACATTCCTGACCACGTCCGCCGCCGCGCTGGCGGCGCCGGCGCTGCCGCGGGCCGCGAGCGCACAGGCCTATCCGACACGCCAGATCAGGGCCATGGTCCCGTTCGCCGCAGGCAGCTCCCTCGACATCGTCGGGCGCATCGTGATGGACCCGCTGTCGCGGCAGCTCGGTCAGACCATCGTGATCGAGAACCGCGGCGGCGCGGGCGGCTCGATCGGAACAGCCGCGACCGCCAAGGCCGAACCCGACGGCCACACCCTGCTGATCCAGGCGGCTGCGCATTCGGCGGCGCCCGCAGCCTATCCCAATCTCAGCTACGATCCGGCGCGCGACTTCTCCGCCGTCATCCCGTTCGGCACCATCCCGAACGTGACGGTGGTGCACCCCGGACGCGGCTTCAAGACCGTGCAGGATCTGGTGGCGGCCGCCAAGAAGAGCGGCCAGTTCACTTACGGCTCGGCCGGCGTCGGCAGCGCCACGCACTGGGCAGCAGAGCGGTTGCGGCTTTCCGGCGCGTTTGAAGCCACCCACGTGCCGTTCAAGGGCGGGCCGGAGGCGCTGACCGAAGTCATGGCCGGCCGGGTCGACTTCGCTTGCATGGGGACGTCGGCCGCGATGTCGCTGATCCTTGACGGCAAGCTTGCCGCACTGGCGGTCAGCTCCGGGGCGCGCTCCGCGGCGCTGCCGAACGTGCCGACGACACTCGAGGCCGGACTCAAGGATTCCGACTACAATTACTGGATGGGCCTGTTCGTGCCGTCGAAGACGCCGCGCGCCATCATCGAAAAGCTCTATGCGGAGACGCAGAAAGCGCTGGCGGATCCGGCGGTGCAGGACAAGTTCAAGCCCCAGGGCATCGAGCCGCTGAAACTGACATCGGCAGAGTTCGACGCCATGATCAAGCGCGAGGTCGAAGCCAACATCGCACTCGTCAAGGCGGCCAAGCTGAAGTTCAACTGAACACGGACCTCTCTCGACCTCATGCTGAGGAGGCGCACATAGCAGGCGCAGCCTGCGTAAAGCTGCGTGCGCCGTCTCGAAGACCGCAAGTCGGGTTTACCCGACTTGCGCAACCCGACATACCGATCTCGGGTAAACCCGAGATCGGTGGACCGCCCCCATCCTTCGAGACGCGCCTTTCAGGCGCTCCTCAGGATGAGGGCGTGGAGAGTCAGCTCACAGGCTTTCGTTCGAGCAGCTCAATCGAAATCCCCTGCGGGCCGCGGATGAAGCAGATCCGCACGCCCGGGCGCACCGTCGCCGGCTCCTTGGTGAATTCGCAACCCTTGGCTTTGAGCTCGGCGGCGACGGCATCGATGCCGCTGACCGTGAGGCCGAAGTGCTCAAGCCCGCGATAGGGAATTTGCGGAGGCGCGTTGTGACCGGGGCTTGCGGCAATGAAGATATTGGCGCCGCCGAGCTTCACGTCGATGCGCGGCTTGCCGTCCTGCATCGTGCGGACGATCTCGCCGCCAAGCATCTTTTCGAACCACTGCGCCATCTCTTCCGGGTCGGGCGTCTTCAGATGAACGTGGTCCCAGGTGTAAGTCGCCATCGTTTATTCTCCCCTTCTTTTGTGCCCTAGGCGCTGTTTGCACGGTGATTTACCCCTGACTCAGGCTCCGGTTCAAGGATGCCTCCAGGAGGAAAGCAGGATCGGGTCGCGGCGCCCTGACGGGAAGCGGCGCTTGCTCAGGCGCCCTTTGGTGTCTTCTGGGAGCGGACGGGGCGCGCGGTACCCCGCTTCGACACGTTCAGCACCACCGCGGCACGAATGAGCGCCTTCAGCGCCTTTTCATCAATCTTGTCACCCTCGCGAAAATCGATGGCACGCCGCACGCCTTCGAGGCTTGCGTTGAAGAGACCTGAAGGGTCCGCGAGCGCCGAGCCGTTGGGGAAGGTCATCTTCACGACGGCCTTGTAGGTCTCACCGGTGCAAATCATGCCGGCGTGCTCCCACACCGGCACGCCCGCCGGATTGGAGGGCTTCCTCCATTTCACTTCCTCGACCACGTCAGGGTCGGCCTGCTTGATGACGGCTCGAATTCGCGCAAGCATCTCGCCCCGCCAATCACCCAGCGCCTTGATCTTCGCATCGATCAGCTTGGAGGAAGAGTCTCCGCCGTTTGCTTCCTTTGCGGCGCTTTTACTTTTGGCTGCGGTAGCTTTCTTCATGGTCGTTGCTTTCTTCATGCCAGGCGTCGCCGAATGTCCTCGTAGGCGGCCGGGATCAAATCGGCCAAAGCCTCGTCGTTCCGTTCCTTGCCGGGGCGCAGCTTCACATGTCGCATGCGCTTGCCCTCGCCCTCGAGCAAACCGGCAGGATCCACGAGCATTGCGCCATAGTAGAAACCGACATTCGCATGCGCCTTGAACGCGTTGACATATCCAAACGGCGCGTCGCCCACGCAAACGACCGGACACCCGTCGTGCAGCAGCTCGCGGACATCGGCGCCGCAGCCGCGCATGCGCTCGAACCACGTCCGCGTCATCAATCGGAACGGATCGGCGAAACCGGAAAACCAATGCTCGATCTTCGGATCGCGCCGGACCGCATTGTCGAACCGCAGCAGGTTCATGCTCGCACCGTACACTTGGTCGCTCACATGCGTTCGCCCGGCAATTGACTGGCCTGCTTCACCCAAGCGGCGAACTGAGCTTCGTCGAGCCGATCCTCGTAGATGTCGAGGTAACGCACCTCTTTGTGCTTGGACTCGCCTGATGGAACAGGACGCAGCGACGTGCCGCGGAACCAGGTCACCTTCACGTATTTCGCAAAGCAATGAAAGCTGAGGAACCAACTGTCATTCTCGATGCCATAGAAGGGCGAATTCCATTTCACCGCCTTGTGCACGCCGGGGACGGTGCGCACGATGAGCACGTCGAGGCGACGCCCGATGTCGCGTTTCCAGCCCGGCATCGCCGCGATGTAGGACTGCACCGGGGCGTCACCGTAGCCCTTCGCGATCTGCGGGTTGCCGCCTGAGAGGAGGACCGGCTTCGCGTCCTTGCCGGTCTGCGACCTTGGCGCCGTCTTACGCGGCTTGTTGCGCATCTTGGGCGCCTTTGCGGCAACGCGTTTGACGGCTTTCTTTGCGACCTTTGCCGGCTTCTTGGACGTCTTACCAGCCATCGCGATCAACCTTGTCAGCCGGCGCCTTGGGCGCTGCGCCGCTTCGTGACATACGGCAGCACGAACATGTACAGCCCCGTAAACAGCAGCAGGAAGAGCGGAGGCAGCGGCGAGTAAACCACCCATGCGGGCGGTTCTCCAAGTGTCATCGCGACGAAGTTGGCAATGACCGCCACCGTGAAGGCGATCGATACCCAGCGGTGAAACTGCCGAATCCACGCATTCCAATTCAAGGCAACCTCCTTTGAAGATGAGTTGAAGCGCAACGCAGTGGACTCAGTCTGTCCCCGCCAAGGTCTGCTCCAGCTTCGCGAAGAACTGCTTCCATCCGGCGTGGGCGCCACCGAAGGCCTGCTTCTGATCCGGCCGGAAGCCCGTCTGCTCCATGCGCAGGTGAGTTCCCGTGCTCGTTGGGGTGAGCGTAAAGATCACCACACTCTGCATATGGAAGGCCGCATCGTTGTGCTCGAAATTCCAGGTGTAGGAGAGCGTCCGGTTCGGCTCGATCGTGAGGACCTCGCAGTCCAGCACGCCGCCCCAGTCTCCGCGCAGATTGAAACGGTGACCCACGACGGGCTTGAAGTCGTTCTTCATCAGCCACTCTTCGATCAAGTGCGGCTGCGTGAGCGCGCGCCACAGCTTTTCCGGCGGATACGGGAATTCCCGTTCGACAACGACGGAACGCGTTTCGGTCGCGGCAATGTTCATTGATCCATCCTTTTGAGCAGGTCTTCGAGGTCGTCGAACTTTCTCTCCCAGTAGCCGGCCATCCGGCCGGTCCAGTCGATCAGCGGGGCAAGCGCGCCGAGTTGTGCGCTGTAGTGCGTCTGGCGGCCTTCGTGGCGGTCGCGCACCAGCCCGGCCTGTTTCAGGACGCCAAGATGTTTCGAGACTGCCGGTTGCGAGATACCGGCCCGCGCCGTCAGCGCGCCGACCGTCTTCTCACCGTCGCGACACAGGCGCTCGAAGATGGCCCGCCGTGTCGGATCGGCGAGCGTTCGAAACAGCACGTCGTGGGCGTTCGTCATTGGACATCCATAACCCGTTGGCTATTAATTGATGCATAACCAATGAGCTATATGTACGTCAAGCGGGAACGTGCGTCGTCACGCGGCAGCCCGCCGACGCCGTCCCGGCCGCTTACGGCCCCAATCGGAAAATCAAAACGGGCGTCAGTCGGCGAACTGGCCCGAAGCCTTGATGATCGGCCCCAACCGGTCGAGCTCGCTCATCAGGTGCTTCTGCAGTGCCTCGGGCGTCGCGAGGTTCGGCGCGATCGGCTCTGTGTTGATGCTCTCGAACCGCTTGATCAGTTCGGGATCCTTGAGAGCGCCTTGCAGCGCGCCGGACAGTTTCTGGATGATCGGCGCCGGCGTGCCGGCCGGCGCATAGAGGCCGTGCCAGACACCGAGCGCGAAACCCTTGAGGCCGCCCTGGTCGGCGGTCGGCAGATCGGGCAGCGATGCCAGCCGCGACGTCGTGGTCACCGCGAAACCCTTGATGCGCTTCCCCTCGATCGGCTGCGTCGCCGTCGTCGCCTGCTCGCAGCCAATATCGACCTGCCGGCCGATCAGATCGTTCATCAGTGGGCCGGCGCCTTTGTACGGCACCTGGGTGAGCTTGGTCTGGATCGCGGATGTGAACAGCATGGCACAAAGCTGCGACGACGATCCGACGCCGGAGGTCGCGAATGTCACCTTCTCGCCGCCCTTCTTGGCGAAGGCAACGAACTCGGCGAAGTCGTTGGCGGGAAGGTCGGAGCGGCCGACAAAAACCATCGGCGCATCGGTGACGAGGCCGATCGGCGCGAAACCCTTGCGCGTCGCGTATGGCAGCTTGCGATAGAGCGTGTCCGCGGTCGCAAGCCCGATGTGGTGGAGCAACAGCGTGTAGCCGTCGGCGGCGGAGCGCGAGGCCCGGCCGGCACCGAGCGTGCCGCCGGCGCCTGCGACGTTCTCGACGACAACGGGCTGCCCGAGCAACTGCGACATCGACTGAGCGGTCACGCGTGCGATCGTGTCGGTCGGCCCGCCGGCCGGGAACGGCACGATCATCGTGATGGGGCGCGTGGGATAGTCCTGTGCCTGCGCGGGCCCGATGACCAGCGCGGCGACGACAGCGAGAAGGGTCACACAACGCATGTCAATTCCTCCCTGAACCGGCGTTTCATGGATTGTCGCGCAGTTCCGGTCTCCTGTCATCGAGCCAAAAGGCTAAGCCCTCTTGACCTTGACACTAAGCCTGCTTCTCGACCTTGCGGATCGCGGACAAACCGGGAAGCCATTGCTGCTCGGAACGGCTCCAGATCTGCACCTTGGGAACGAGTTGATCGCGCTGCCGTACCGTGCCGACGCGAATGTTGAAGGGCGCGCTGCCCTCGGCCGCGGTGGCGTAGATCGGCGAGCCGCAATTGGCACAGAATGCCTGCGCGCGCCGGCCGCCGCTGTCGCCCACCTTCACGTAGACCTTCGGCTCGCCGGTGAGGATCTTGAACTGGTCGGGCAACGCGCGGATCGAGGTCCGGAACACTGTGCCCGACAGTTGCTGACAGTCGGTGCAGTGGCAGATCGACGTGTTTTCGGGATCGATCTCCGCCTCATAGGTGATGGCGCCGCAATGGCATCGGCCGTCGATCTTCATGGTTTGCTCCTCCCGATTTCCGTCAGCGTTTGATTCTACCGCGCGGAACCGAACACCCGTAAAGCGGATCGCCCGGCCGTTAAACTCTTGTTCATAAATACCTCAAATACCAACAAAATTCCGACAAATTGAAAGCGCAATAGTCGCCGGCTCATACAGACGCATGGGGGCGTTCTGGGACGTTTCACCCTTCCATAGACCGCGCTCGGTTCCGACCGATCGCCCCGCAGGAGAGCATGATGAAAAGGACACTGACTGCACTGGTCGGCGCCGCCGCGATCGCCGGCTCGCTCGCCGTTTCGGTTTCGAGCGCCGATGCGCAATACCGCCGGCACGGCGGCTGGGGCTGGGGCCCCGGGATCGCCGCCGGCATCATCGGCGGCGCGATCGTCACCGGCGCCATCATCGCCTCGCGGCCGCGCGGCTATGTCGTGTACGAAGGCTATGGCCGGCCGGTGCAATACGCGGGCTGCTATTGGGCGTCGGAGCCGGTCTATGACCGCCACGGGCGCGTCGTCGGCTACACCGGCGAGCCGGTACAAGTCTGCCCTGGTTACTGAGGCTGCCCGGGCTACTGAGCCCGCCAGATCCGAAGGATAAAAAACCCGGCGAGCGCGCGAGCGCCGCCGGGTTTTTGTTTGCCCGTGTATCGGGGCGTCAGTTCCTGCCGCCTTGCAACCGCATGTGATCGAGTACCGCGGCGGTCGGCCAGCAGTCGACCTTGAGGCGATTGGCTTTCTGGTAGTGCCCGAGCGCGGAGCGCGTGAGCATCCCGGCCTTGCCATCGACCTTGTCCTTGTAAAGCCCGAGCTTGGTGAGCGTGTTCTGCATGCTCTCGACCTGCGTGCTCTTGAGCTGCTGGTTCTTGCTCCACGGCGTCTCGAACGGCCGCGGATCGCCGATGCGATCGCTGAGATGCCCGACGAACAGCACGTAGAGGTCGGAGAAGTTATATTCCTTGATCACGAAGTAATTGTTGAGCGTGAGGAACGCGGGGCCGTAGGTCCCTTCCGGCTGCAGCAGCGACGCCGGCTGGTCGATCTCGTTCTGGCCTGGCCGCCGGCCGCGCGTCGGCGTGTAGCCGCGCTGCAGCCACTCGCCGACCGTCTGCTTGAACTCCGGCACGCCGGTCGTGCAATCGACGTTCGCTGGCACCTTGACCTCATAGGCCCACCGCTCGCCGCGCTTCCAGCCCTTGTTGACGAGCTGCTGCGCCGCGGAGGCGAGCGCGTCCGGCACCGAGCCCCAGATGTCACGGTGACCGTCGCCGTCGAAATCGACCGCGTGCTTGTAGAACTCCGACGGCAAGAATTGCGTGAGCCCCATCGCGCCGCCCCAAGAACTGCGCATGTTGGCGAGCGAGACGTGGCCCTCCTCCAGTATCTTGAATGCGATCAGCAGCTCCTCGCGGAACATGTCTTTGCGGCGGCCGTAATAGCCTTGCGTCGCCAGCACGCGGATCGCGTTGTGCGGCAGCTTGTGCGAACCATAGGCGGTCTCGCGTCCCCAGATCGCGAGGATCACGCTGGGCGGCACGCCGTATTGCTGCTCGATCTTCGCCAGCGTGGCGCGGTGCTCGGCCGCGAGCTTCTTGCCCTGGTCGGCAAGGCGGGCGATCGAGGTCTCGCGGATGTAATCGGACGGAGTCTGGACGAACTCGGCCTGCTGCGGCTGCCCGCGACCCTTACGGCCCGGGATTTCGAGATCGGGCAACGAAAGATCCGGCTCGACCCCGTGGATGGCGGCGCTGAACGTCTTGCGCGAGACACCCTTGCTCTGCACCTGCGGCCACAGCCCCTCCAACCAGCGGCTGAACGCCGGATCGGGCGCCGAGCGCGCGGGCGCGCCGAAAATCAACATCCCCGCCGCACACACGCCCCCGATCGCCAACCCAAGTGCCTGAAATCTCATGATTCTGCTCGTCGCTCTGTTTCCGGGGTCACTGCAACGATTCGTGATTTCCGAGCGTTAGCATAATGCGGGGAAATGCGCCGAAAGTCGGAATACCCCCTGGAGTAAACGGAATGCAGGTGCCCCTCGAAGTGGCTTTTCACAACATCGACCATTCGGATTGGGCCGAAACCGAGATTCGCGCGCGGGTGGCGGACCTGGAGCGGATTTATGACCGCCTGACGTCCTGCCGCGTGCGCGTCGACCAGCGCGCCAGCAACAGCGCCGGAACCATCCCGCCGGTGGTCCATATCGAGCTCGGCCTGCCCGGACGCCCGGATGTCGTGGTCAGCCACGAGCCCGACCACCTCATGCGCAAATATCAGCGCCCCGACCTGCACAGGGCGATCAACGAGGCGTTTCATATTGCCAAGCGGCAGCTGCTCGACATCAAGCAGCAGCGCGACGGGCGCACCAAGGAAATCCACCACGACGGGCCGAACCAGGCGCTGGGGCAGATCGCCGAGACCGATCCCGGCGGCGAGTTCGGATTCCTGCTCACGCAGGAAGGCGCCCTGCTCTACTTCCATCGCAATTCGATGCTGTCCGGAAATTTCGACGACCTGCGGCGCGGCCACGAGGTGTATTACGTCGCCAGCACGGGCGACACCGGACCGGTCGCCAGCAAGGTCCGGGTGAAGCGAGCAGCCAACGGCCACGACCGCGAGCCTGCAGGCATGCCGCAAGAATAGCCGTTAGCGCACCGCCAGAATGAACAGCCGCGGAAACTTGAGGATGACCTTGCCGTCATAGCGCGCCGAATAGGCGCGCGCGATCGCGGCGGTGTAGGCGGCAAGATACTGCTCGCGCATCGCGCCTTCGAGCACGGAATAAAATGGCCGCAGCGACGAGCCCTTGAACCATTCCACCACACCGGCGTGGTTCGGCATGATGTGATTGTAGTGCGTATGCCAGATGTCGAGGTGGCTACAGAGCGGGCGCAGGAGATCGTAGAAGCCCTCGGGCCGCATGAGATCGTTGCGCGCGGCGTTCGACTTCGCGATCGCGTCGGCCCATGGGCCCTCGGCCCCGACTTTCTCCATCAACCGGAGCGCTGGCTCCTGGGTATTGTCCGGCATCTGTACCGCCAGCACGCCACCTTTCGGCAGCGCGGCAAGCAGACGCGCGAGCACCTGCGGATGATCCGGCAGCCACTGGAATACGGCGTTGCCGAACAGCAGGTCGATGCCGGGTTCCGGCATCCAGGTATCGAGATCGCCCTCGACAAAGCTCCGGCCCGGCACACGCTCGCGCGCCTGCCGCAGCATGTCCGGCGAGGAGTCGACGCCGATCACCTCGGCGTTCGGAAACCGCTCGATCAGAAGCTCGGTGGAATTGCCCGGCCCGCAGCCGAGATCGACAACGCGCCTCGGATTGGTGAGCGGAATTTGCGCCAGCAGATCGCGCGGCGGGCGCGTGCGCTCATCCTCGAACTTCAGGTACTGCTTCGCGGACCAGTCTTCGGAGGCCGCACGATAGGATGACGTGTCGGACATCGGACAAACCGCCCGCAGGCATCAACGCGAGAACTTCTTGTACTTGATCCGCGTCGGCATGGTCGAGTCCGTGCCGAGGCGCCGCATCTTGTCGGCCTCGTAGTCCTGGAAGTTACCCTCGAACCATTCGACATGGCTCTCGCCCTCGAACGCGAGGATGTGGGTCGCGATGCGGTCGAGGAACCAGCGATCGTGGCTGATGATGACGGCGCAGCCGGCGAAATCCTCCAGCGCCTCTTCGAGCGCACGCAGCGTGTCGACGTCGAGGTCGTTGGTCGGCTCGTCGAGCAGCAGCAGGTTAGCGCCCGACTTCAACATCTTGGCGAGGTGAACGCGGTTGCGCTCGCCGCCCGAGAGCGACCCGACCTTCTTCTGCTGGTCCGCGCCCTTGAAGTTGAAGTTCGAGCAATAGGCGCGCGAGTTCATCTCACGCTTGCCCAGCAGCATGATGTCGTTGCCGCCCGAAATCTCCTCCCAGACGTTCTTGGAGCCGTCGAGCGTGTCGCGGGACTGGTCGACATAGCCGAGGTGCACGGACTCGCCGACCTTGATGGTGCCCTTGTCGGGCTTCTCCTGGCCGGTGATCATGCGGAACAGCGTAGTCTTGCCGGCACCGTTCGGACCGATGACGCCGACGATGCCGCCCGGCGGCAGCTTGAACGTGAGGTCGTCGATCAGCAGGTTGTCGCCAAAGCCTTTGGTAAGGGCCTCGAAGTCGACGACGTTCTGCCCGAGCCGCTCCGCGACCGGGATGACGATCTGCGCGGTCTGGGTCTGCTTCTCGCCCGCCTTCTTCACCAGCTCTTCGTAGGCATTATAGCGGGCCTTGGACTTGGCCTGCCGGGCGCGTGGCGAGGACGCGATCCATTCCTGCTCGCGAGACAATGTGCGTTGATGGGCGGCCTCCTCGCGGCCCTCCTGGGCGAGCCGCTTCTGCTTCTGCGCCAGCCAGGCGGTGTAATTGCCCTCGTAGGGAATGCCCTTGCCGCGATCGAGCTCCAGAATCCAGCTGGTGACGTTGTCGAGGAAGTAGCGGTCATGGGTGACGATCAGGATCGCGCCCGGATAATTGCGCAGATGGCCTTCCAGCCAATGCACGGACTCGGCGTCGAGATGGTTGGTCGGCTCATCGAGCAGCAACAGTTCGGGCTGCTCCAGGAGCAGCCGGCAGAGCGCGACGCGGCGGCGCTCGCCGCCGGAGAGCTTGCTGACGTCGGCCTCGTCGGGCGGGCAGCGCAGCGCCTCCATCGCCTGGTCGACCTTGGAGTCGAGATCCCACAGGCCCTTGGCCTCGATCTCGTCCTGCAGCTTGGTCATCTCGTCGGCGGTCTCGTCCGAATAATTGACGGCGAGCTCGTTGTAGCGGTCGACGATCGCCTTCTGCGGCGCCACGCCTTCCATGACGTTCTCGCGCACGGTCTTTTCGGGATCGAGCTCCGGCTCCTGCTGGAGGTAGCCGACGCGGGCGCCCTCGGCGACCCAGGCCTCGCCGTTATAATCGGTGTCGATGCCGGCCATGATCCGCAGCAAGGTGGACTTGCCGGAACCGTTGACGCCAAGCACGCCGATCTTGGCGTCCGGGTAAAACTGCAAGTGGACGTTCTCCAATACCTTCCGGTTCCCCGGGTAGGACTTGGAGAGGCCTTGCATGTGATAGATGAATTGCCGCGCCATGGAGCGCCCTGCTCTCGTGTTCGGGCGCGTTGCTGGAAGCGCCGGTTCAGGTTTCGGAGATTGGTGGCTGATTTAACTGCCTGAATCGTTCACGGCAAGACCGCCGCACCGCCCAAGAGCCGTCCAAATCTTGCCCCGACCACTGGCTTTGCTGAGCGTCGGAGGGATCGGGGACACTTTGCATCTGCGCCGGCCGGCATTCGTAACTTCCTGGCAACGCTGATCGCAAATCACACGACATCTCAGCGAATAACTACCAGTTTTTAATGAATTCGGACCGATTCTAGGTCCGAACCAGGGCGCGTTTCGACGCGACCAATAGGCAAGCACGTCGAGCTGCCACTGGTCGCCCGACAGGAGACGGCAATGGGTACGATCAACAAGAAAGTTTCGGAAACCGGGCGAAGCCACGGCCTCGCCGAATTTGCCCGCCTGTTCCGATCGATGGTCGATCCCTACCGGCCCGAGCAGCACTACATGCGCGGACCTGGCCCGAAGTGGCGCGCCAAGCATATGGCGTCACCGGCCGACGCTCCGGTCCTCCACGGGCTCGCCCGCATCAAGGGCTGACCTGAGATTCGACCTTAAAATCCGGATTTGACGACCGGCAGGGTGCCCATTGCGGCCCCGGCCGGTTTCGCGTTTGTTAGGGCCAGATTTCAGCCCGGCCGGACCCCACCCCGACTTCGTTCCCTTCCCAGGCGGCCCGCCGGGCGACCCGATAACCCGCCTGCTCGAACCTGCATAAGGACCAAGACCACATGGCCAAGTATCGCTGTGCAATCCTCGACGATTTCCAGAACGTTGCCCTCAAGGTGGCGGACTGGTCGAAAATCTCGGGCGACGTCGAGACCAAGGTATTCACCGAGCATCTCGGCAACGCCGACAATGTGGTCAAGGCACTGCAGGGGTTCCAGATCGTCGTCGCCATGCGCGAGCGCACCGCCTTCCCGCGCGCCGTCATCGAGAAGCTGCCCGACCTCAAGCTCCTGATCACCACCGGCATGCGCAACGCCTCGATCGACATGGCTGCCGCCGCTGATCACGGCGTCACGGTCTGCGGCACCGGCTCGTTCGGCAGCCCGACCTCGGGCATCGCCATCGGCCTGATGCTCGAGCTGACCCGGCACATCGGCTACGAGAATGCGCGCCTCAAAGCCGGCGAGACCTGGCAGGTCACCATCGGCCCGGAGCTCGAGGGCATGACCCTCGGCATCCTCGGCCTCGGCAAGCTCGGCACCCGCACCGCGCTGATCGGCAAAGCGTTCGGCATGAAGGTCATCGCCTGGAGCCAGAACCTCACGCCGGAAAAGTGCAAGGAAGCCGGTGTCGACTATGTCACCAAGGACGAACTGTTCAAGCAGTCGGACTTCGTCTCGATCCACGTCGTGCTGTCGCAGCGCTCGCGCGGGCTGGTCGGCGCGCCTGAGTTCGCGCTGATGAAGCCGACCGCCTATCTCATCAACACGTCGCGCGGCCCGATCGTGGACGAGCCGGCGATGCTGGCGGCGCTCCGCGACAAGAAGATCGGCGGCGCCGGCCTCGACGTGTTCGACGTCGAGCCGCTGCCGAAGGACCATCCGCTGCGCAAGATGGACAACGTCGTGATCACGCCGCATCTCGGCTACGTCGCGCTGAAGAACTACCAGAACTATTTTGCCGGCGTGGTCGAGGACATTCGCGGCTTCATCGACGGCAAGCCGGTGAGGGTGATGACGGCCTGACGGCGCGAAGCCGTAGGGTGGGTTAGCACGGCCGCAGCTTTTTGAAGGCCAGCGAAGATCGCGCTCCACCACCCGTCGGCGGCGGGTTACGCGCCGCGCAGCTTTTGGACCATACTTGAACCTTCGGAGGCGGCGCTAACACACTTTACGGCCCTGAGATTCTCGCAAGCACGTAACCGTCCAAGAAACGCACGACAGCAGAGCAGCAGCATCCCATGACAACGAACACTCTCAACGGCGGCCAAATCATCGTCGACTATCTTGTGCGTGAGAAGGTGCCGTACGTCTTCGGCCTGTGCGGCCACGGTAACATCGGGCTGCTCGACGCGCTGTTCGAGCGATCGAGCGACATCAAAACCATCTCGACGCATCACGAAAGCACCGCCGGCTTCATGGCGGACGTCTATTACCGCGTGGCCGGCAAGCCGGTGGCGACGTTCACGTCCTGCGGACCGGGCTCGGTCAACCTGCCGATTGCGCTCGCCAACGCGTATCTCGACTCCGTGCCGTTCATGGCGATCACCGGCAACGTGCCGACCGGCCAGTTCAACCGCGGCGCGTTCCAGGAGCTCTACCGGCACTATCAGGCCGACTTTCCGTCGACCGTGCGCACCATGTGCAAGAAGGTGTTCCAGCCGACGCGCGGCGACATGGTCGCGCTGGCGGTGCGCCAAGCCTGGAAAACGATGGTGACGGGACGGCCGGGGCCGGTCGTGCTCGACGTGCCGTTCGACATCTTCAAGGAAGCCGCCGGCGAAGAAACGCCCGATCCGCAGGCGTGGAGCGCCAATATCTCGTCGCGCTGCGGCGCCGAGCCGGAGGGCGTCACCAAAGCCGTCGATATGCTGCTGAGCGCAAAGCGGCCGGTGATCCTGGTCGGCCAAGGCGTACGTTACGGCGGCGCGGCGGCGGAGTTGCTCGCGCTTGCCGAGAAGCTGCAAATCCCGGTCGCGGCATCGGCGAGCGGGCTCGGCGCACTACCGAGCGACCATCCGCTCTCGCTCGGCCTCGTGTCACGCGGCGGGGTCTATCAGGCCAATCACGCCACCCGGCAGGCCGACGTGCTGCTGGCGCTCGGCGTGCGTTTCGACGACCGCACGTCGAGCTCGTGGATCCCGGGATACTCGTTCACGATCCCGCCGACCCAGTTGATCCATGTCGACATCGACCCGGAAGAGATCGGCCGCAATTATCCGGTCGCGCTCGGGCTGATGGCTGACGTGCGCACCTTCCTGCGCCAGGTGCTGGCCGAAGTGTCAAACCGCAAGGACATCGACGCGCAGGCCAGCGCACGCAAGCAATGGCTCAGCGCGATCGACGGCTATCGCAAGGAATGGGAAGCGTTCATCGCGCCCGGTTTCAAGGACGACGCGACGCCGATCAATCCGCAGCGCGCCGCCTACGAGATCGACCGCGTGCTGCCGGAGGACGCGATCCTGGTCAGCGACATCGGCGTCCACCACAACTGGCTGCTGCAATTCTGCAAACCGAAGCGCCCGGACTCGCTGATCGGCTCGATGGGTTTCGGCCCGATGGGCTTCGGCGTGGCCGGCGTGCTTGGCGCCAAGCTCGCGGCGCCGGACCGGCCGTGCGTGGCGGTGGTCGGTGACGGCGCCTTCTTCATGCATGCGAACGTGCTCGGCACCGCCGTCGAGTACCAGCTGCCGGTCGTCTGGGTGGTGTGGAACAACTACGCCTACGCCTCGATCCGCGGCTTGCAGCGCGGCTATCTCGGCGGCCGCGAGTTGGCGACCGACTTCAAACATCCGGTGACCGGCGCCCCCTACAATCCCGATTTCGCCGCGATGGCGCGCTCGGCCGGCGTCGAGGGCGTGAGCGTCGACCGGCCAGGCGACCTGGCTGACGCCGTGCGCGCGGCAATCGCGAGCGGCAAGCCCTACCTGATCGACGCCAATATCAGCGCCGACAAGAACCCGGGCGGCGCCGGCGTATGGGATCTGCCCGGCCATGGCATCAGCGCGCCGGTCATCGGCGGGCGCTACACGCCGGGATGATGGAGCGGGCCGAACATGCGCGGCCTCATCGTCATTGCTGTCGCTTTCCTGATCTGGGCGCAAGCAAGCCTTGCGCCCGCGCAGCGGATCATTCTCGATATGCTACCGACGACCGTGGAAGGCGTCGTTCGCGACATCATCGCGCGCCTTTCCGCGGAAGACAGGGCGCTGGTCAAGTCAACAAGGAAGCAAGATCTCATCAAGTTCCATCACGGCTGGGGCACACACATCCGCAACCGCTACGGCCTCTGGCAAAGCAGCTCGAATTTGATTCAGGAGGCCTGTGGCGGCCCTTGCCACCCTGACGACGCATCGATGCTTATTATCCAGGCCGTCTGGCAGACGCTCCAGAAGTGACGATCGAGAGATGACCACGGCCAACGACTTGCGACGTCTGGCGCTAAAACTCGAGGGCACGACGGAGGCGCCGCATTTCGACCGCGCCGCGTTCAAGGTCGCGCGCATCTATGTGACGCTCGCGGCCGACGGCCGAACCGCGAATTTCAAGTTCACGCCCGAGGAGCAGGAATTCAAATGCATGCTGGCGCCGAAGGCATTCGCGCCGGTGCCGAACGCATGGGGCAAGCAGGGCTGGACGACCGCTACCTTGTCGGCGCTCAGCGCCGCCGACCTGAAGAGCGCGCTCGAAACGGCGTGGGCTCACGCCGTTTCGAAGAAAGCACGCCGCACGCCAAAAAAATGATGCCCGGCTTTTGGCCGGGCATCTAAATTCTGATCTTGAGAAACGCTCTCAGCGCGCCTGGATAACGCCCGGCGGCTGCAGCGGGATCGGCTCGTAGTTCTCGGCCTGCAGCGCCCGCGGCGTGGGTTGCTGGGCCTGCGGCCGGATCGTCGCGGGTACCTGGGCAGTCGCCGGCGGCTTGCCAGCCAACACCACCACGCGGGTGCCGACCTTCACGCGATAGTAGAGGTCGGTGATGTCCTCGTTGGTGAGACGGATGCAGCCCGACGACACGAACGAGCCGATCGTCGACGGCTGGTTGGTGCCGTGGATGCGGTAGAGCGTCTTGCCGAGATAGAGCGCGCGGGCGCCGAGCGGATTGCCTTCGCCGCCGGCCATGAAACGCGGCAGATAAGGTTGGCGCTCGATCATTTCAGACGGCGGATGCCAGTCGGGCCACTCGGCCATGCGGGAGACGCGTTCCGCGCCGGCCCAGGTGAAGCCTTCGCGGCCGACACCGATGCCGTAACGGATCGCCTTGCCGCCACCGAGGACGAGATAAAGATACGTGTTCTGCGTATCGATCACGATGGTGCCGGCCGGCTCGCGGGATTGGAACTCGACCGTGGTGCGGCGGAATTGCGGAGGCAGTTCCTTGCGCGGTCCCGTCTCCGGACGGTCGTCTGTCGGCAGGCGTGAGGTGACGTCACCATCGCCGGGCTGACCGCCGGGGCCGGGCTGACCGCCGGGGCCGACGCCCATGGGCGGACGGAAGCTGTCGTCGCGCTGTTGCGGGACCGCACCATATTGCGGACGGACCGCCGGCCCGCGCCGATCCTGCTCATAGCCGGGCGGCGGATCGTAAGCAGGCTCGCCACGTCCCTGCTGATACCCGGGCGCCGCGCCGTATTGGCCTTGCGGGGCCTGTTGATACTGACCCTGCGGGGCTTGTTGATACTGACCGGGCGCAGGCGAACCGTACTGTTGCTGAGGCGGCGCGCCGTATTGGCCTCCGGGCGGCGGCGGTGCGTAGACCTGATCGCGTCCCTGATAGCCAGGCGAAACGCCAGGAGGCGGCAGCGCCTCCGACTCGTAGGTCCGTTGCGGCTGACCGTAGGCTCCGGCCGGCGGTGCACGGCGATATCCGGGCGGCGGATCGTAGGGCGGGAGATCGTCGTCCTGGTCGACGGCAGCCGGCGGCAGCGGCCGCATCGGGGGCGGCGCGGACATCGGCGGACCGGGCAGGAATTGGGCAGACGCCACGCCTGGCGCGCCCACGAGACCGATCGTGAGAGCAGTAAGAGCAGCGGCGCGTAGGAACATTCCCCCTCCTCGGCGATACAAGCCGTTGGAACCAAACAAAGAAATCACCGATGAACAAGGCACATTCAAGACCATAACGTTAAAAATTGAGTAACGCATTGGAAATGCGGCGCAACTTCCTGGGATTCCCGGTCAATTCCGCGCGAGGAAAACTTCGCCGGATCATCCCGGCGGCATCGAAGCCAGGGCCGCGAGCACCGTCGCAACCGGTTCCTCGGGGAATTTAACCGCCCGCATCTCCTCGTAAGCTACGACATTGGCACGCGCCGCATCCGCCGGATCGGAGCCTTCGGTACCGACCGGCGCCAAGGTGAACATCGCCTCCTGCTGCAGGCGCTCGGCCTCGAGCTCCACCGCCTTGATGCGGTTGCGGAACGCTTCCGCGGTCGCCGCCTCGACCAGCGCCGGCGGCGATTTCAAGTCCCGGCGCACGCTACGCAACGGGATCACCGTGGCATCCCGCCAAGGCGCGATCTTTGCTTCAAGTGACGCGACGTCGGCGGTCGAAAGCCGCCGGCGCTGCCGCGCCTGCCACAACAGGAACAGCAGCAGATTAACGTCGACGCCCGCGTCCTCCTGCAGCGCGATGCAGGCGTCGGCGACCTTCGGCAGGCGATAGAATTGCAACGAGAAGCGCCAGAACGGCGAACCCTGCGACGATGGCGCGGCGTCGCTCATCACCGGTCCCTTATGAGCGCGCCGACAGCGGCGCAATGTTAAGTGACTTGGCGAGTTCGTCGACCTGCTTGATCAGTGCGGGCGCCAGCGGGACGCCTTTCTCCTGGCGCTCGGCGCGGCGCGCGACGCGGCCCTGCCCCGGAATGCGGATCTCGTCGACACCGGGCAGCTTCTTCGACCCGGACAGGTCGCCAATGTGGCGGTCCATCTCGGACTTGAACGTATCGAGCGGAAGAAACTTCGCGACATCGAGCGCAATGATGAAATGGCCGGTGTTGCTCTCGCGCTCCGGCGGCGAGTTCGTGTCCTTCACGTCGCGCCCGAAGGCCGCGCGGTTGAGCGGACCACCGAGCAGCCCGAGCACCATCGCCAGCCCCGAGCCCTTGTAGGTGCTCATCGGCACGAACATGCCTTCGTCGAGCTTCTTGCCGTCGGTGATCGGTTGCCCGTCGGCGCGGCTGATCACCCAGCCCTCCGGCATCGGCTTGCCCGCATTGGCGTAGGTGCGGATCTGTCCGTTCGAGACCACCGAAGTCGCGATGTCGAGCACGACGGGCGGCTCGTTGCCGGCCGGAATCCCGACCGCGATCGGATTGGTGCCGAGCAGCGGCTCGGCGCCGCCCCATGGCGCCATGAAGTTCGATGACGAGACCGCGGTGTAGATCCCGACCATGCCGTGCGCGACCGGCATGGTGGCGTAAGTCGAGCCGGCACCGGAATGGTTGGAGCGGCGCACGCCGACCCAGCCAACGCCCGACGCACGCGCGAGTTCGACCGCGAGATTGGAAGCGAAGGTCATCACCAGATGACCCATGCCGTTGTCGCCATCGACCAGCGCGGTCGCGGGACTGCGCTCGAGCACCTTGATGTTGGCGCGCGGATTGAAGACGCCGGACTTGAGCTGCTTGACGTAACCGGCGAGGCGGAAAATGCCGTGCGCATCCGAGCCGGAGAGGTCGGCGTCGAGCATCGCCTCGGCAACAATCTTCGCGTCGGCATCCGGCAGCCCGCAAGCGCGGAAGGCATCGATCATATAGCTGCGGATGGCCCCGGCTGGGATTCGGCGGGCGTTTTCGTCGGTCTCAATGGCCATGAGCAATCCGAAAAGGAGTGAGAGCGATTGTGCGGTGGGCGCCGTTTCAGAGCATGAATCAGCGACCTGAACCAGCCCCTTGCGACAGTTCGCGCCGAACCTCCCCGAGCCGGGATCGACGAAACGGGCCTTGAGACGTTGTCATCAGACTCCCCTCTTGAAATCGGCTCCGCCGAGGTGACCCGCACTCGGAATATCCTCATCCGCGGTAAAGGTCTTCCCGCTCAGTGTTGTCCTGAGATTGTTCAGCCAAGGCAGCTTCTTCTCGATTCCCGTCGTCAGCGGCTCATTCGTGATTTCGATAGTGATGCTGTTCCACTTGACACCACGCCCCAGTGCCGCCGGGAGGTCGTGCGGATCGACCCTCAGGAAGCTTCTCGGGTCATTGATGTCGGCAAACGTAACGAGGTCCGGCAGTTCACTGGCTGTCAGCGCTCGTGGACCGCGCATGCGCGCAAGCCGCCTAATACGATCGATCAGCGTTTCCTCTCGTTTCGCTGGCTCGCCATAGAGGAGCAACAGACCATCGATATCGGGTTTGCCCTCACCCCATCTGAATCCCCCTTTTTGGGGGCGGTAAGGCCCCATCGCAGCCACAATGGGTCGCGCACCCTCCCCAAGACCAACATAAACGGCCTCGCCTTTTGCACGAGACATTGTTCCTCTGGCAGGAATGCTCACGTCCCACGCGTCCATTTCCACGACGCTGAAGCCGGTCTTGACGCCCTCGGGCGTATCGACGGCCAGTGTCAATTTGTAACGAAAGTTCGCGCGATTGCCGAAGCAGCCAGCGAGCAGCAGCGGCAACCCAAGCGCGGCGATGGCTTGACGGCGGTTCACTAGCATTCTTCTTGATCTCAGACTTTCTGCGACAGCTCTTGGCGGATCTCGTCGTTGTGTTGGCCGAGCGAAGGCGGTGCGCTGTCGATGCGCGGACCGTCGTGAGCAAATTTGAACGCCGCCAGCGGGACGCCGAAATCGCCGATGCCCTCGACGCCGGTGTGGCGATGGACCACGCCACGGCTGGCAAGCTGCGGATCGGCGACCGCCTCGCCCATGGTGCGCACCCGCGCCGCCGGCACGTGATTGGCCTGCAGGAATTCCTCCCAGGCGTCGGCGGTGCGCGTCATCATGATCTCGGACAGCACCGCGATCTCGCGGGCGTGGTCGGCGTCGCGCTCGTTGTTGGTCTTCTTGATCATCTCCGGGCGGCCGAGCAGCGTCCACAGCCGGCGCTGCTGGCGGAGGTTGCTGGCACCGAGCATCACCAAGCCGTCCTTGGTCTGGAACGCACCGTTGGTGGCATGCGGATGGCGGTTGCCGTGGGGCTTGGGATGGGTGCCGTTGCGCAGATAGCCGGTGAGCAGCGAGCTCATCAGGATCATCGCGACGTCGAGCATCGCCATGTCGATGCGCTGGCCGCGGCCGGTGCGCTCGCGCTGGAACAGCGCCGCCGACAATGCGAACGCGCCGGTCATGCCGGTCGAGTAGTCGACCACCGGCGAGCCAAGCTTGACCGGATGCACGTCCCTGGTGCCGGTCATCGCCATGATGCCGGAGGTCGCCTGGATCACGTGGTCGTACGCAGTCTGTCCGCCGCGCGGACCGTCCTGACCGAACGCCGAGAACGACGCATAGATCAGCCGCGGGTTGATCTTCGCCAGCGCCTCATAGCCGAGACCAAGCGCCTCGAACGCGCCGGGACGATAATTCTCGACAAAGACGTCGGCGGTGGCGACCAGTTTCTTCAGCACCTCGCGATCGGCCTCGGTCTTCAGGTCGAGCGTGATCGAGCGCTTGTTCGACGCCTGGGTCAGGAATGACGTTCCCATGTTGCGGTCGTTGAGCGCCTTGTCGGTGCCGCCGCTGCGGCTCTGATCGGGATCGTCGGGATGCTCGACCTTGATCACGTCGGCGCCCAGCACCGCGAGCTGATAGGTCGCGAACGGTCCCGCCAGCACATGGGTGGCGTCGATGACCCGGATACCCTCGAACGGTCGCATGGCTGCATCTCCTTACTTCGCGGCCAGTATACGCCTATGGTGCCCGCCGCCGACAGGTTCCCAAAACAAAGCCCATGAACACCCGCCCCTCCTCCGCCGCTTTGCTTTCGCCCGCGGTCGCGCGCAATCGCGATCCGATCCTCGCCGTCTTGCGGCGCGTCCTGCCCAATCGTGGAACCGTGCTGGAGATCGCGAGCGGTACCGGCGAGCACGCGGCGTATTTCGCGGCGCAGCTCCCTCGCCTTCTCTGGCAGCCATCTGACGTTGATCCCGAAGCGCTCGCCAGCATCGAAGCGCATCGCGCGACGGCAAACGCGCCCAACCTGCGCGCGCCGGTCACGCTCGACGTCACCGCGCCGGCCTGGCCGGTGACGCAGGCCGACGCCGTGGTATCGATGAATATGATCCACATTTCGCCATGGACGGCGGCGCAAGGTTTGATGGCCGGCGCCGGGCGGCTGCTGGCGGCTGGCGCGCCGCTCTATCTCTATGGACCGTTCAAAGAGAACGGTGAGCACACGGCGCCGAGCAACGCGGCCTTCGACGCGAGCCTCCGGGCGCGCGATCCGCAATGGGGCGTGCGCGACTTAGGCGACGTCCGCGCGCTTGCGGCCGCTCATGGTTTCGATTTCGTCGAGCGCGTCGCCATGCCGGCGAACAATCTCAGCCTCGTCTTCCGGCGGCGCGACGCATAAGTCAACACAAGGACTCATAGCGAATGACCACCCCTGAACTGTTCTCAAGCGCCGCGTGGAGCCGCAATGCGCGCGCCTACGAGACCATCCGTACCATGCCGTTCAATGCCGACCTCGCGGCCGGCACGCTGAGCGAAGCGCGCTTCAAGCACTACATCACGCAGGACGCGCACTACCTCATCGGCTTCGGACGCGCGCTGACCCTCGCCGCCGCCAAGGCACCGACGCCGGAGCGCCTGATCCAGTTCGCGAAGTCGGGAGAAGGCGCGATCACGGTGGAGCGGGCGCTACACGGCTCGTTTTTCGAGCGCTACGGCATCACCGCCAACGTCTTCACCAAGACGCCGCTCTCGCCAGCCTGCCATCACTATGTGTCGTATCTGATGGCCACCGCCTATGCGGAACCCTACGAGGTGCTGCTTGGTGCGCTGCTGCCCTGCTTCTGGATCTACGCCGAGGTTGGACGCGATATCCACGGCCGCGCGGCCGCGGCCAATCCTTACCAGGCCTGGATCGACACCTATGCCGGCGAGCAGTTCCACGCCGCCGTCCGCGCTACCATCGATGCTACCGACGAGGTCGCCGCGACGGCATCTGAAACCCTACGCGAAAAAATGCACTGGGCGTTCACCCGCGCGACCCAGCTTGAGTGGATGTTCTGGGACTCGGCCTACCGCCTGGAACAATGGCCGGTGTAGTGCCGGGGCAACGGCGCGCTAGGCCTCATCCTTGTCGAACACCATCACTTTAGAGATGAATGCCTGGGTGTCGTAGCGGTGCGTGAGACCGTGCAGACGCGCGATGGCGGAGAAATCCTCGCGCACATAGCTCTGATAATACGGCTCGTGATAAAGCTGCGGGAAGCGTTCCAGCATCCCGTCGTAATCGGGCTCGTCGCCGAGCTGAAGCGAATCCACCAAGACCAGCCGCCCGCCAGGCTTCAGCACGCGTGCCGCTTCGCCGACCATAGCGCGGCGCACCTCCGGCGGCAGTTCGTGCACCATGAAAATGCTCGTCACCGCGTCGCAGCTGTTCGATGGCGCGGGGATCGCTTCAGCACCGGCAACGACGAAATCGAGGCGCGACCAGCGCTTCAGGTGGCGCCGCGCGTGCCTGATGTAGGCATCCGACAGGTCTAGGCCCAGCGCCGGCAAGCGCGGCCATGCTTGCTTGACGAAATCAAGGAAGCGCCCGGTGCCGCAGCCGATATCAATGAGCCGTAGTTTGCGCTGGTCGCGTCCCGCGAACGCCTCCGCGAGCGGGCACAGCGCCTGCCGGCGCATGATGTTGGCCGTTCCCTTGAACAGCACCTCGACCTGCGTGTCGTAACGGTCAGCGGATTCCTCGGTCAGCCAGCCGCCTGACTGGAAATGGAAATTCTGCAGGTAGTAGTCCGGGCGCCGGCCTCGGGTGCTTGCGTTCAGCACCTCGTGCGTCGCGTTGCGTTTGCGGCGGTCCTCGATGTCGGGGAGGTCGCGAAAGAACAGCCGCGAGCGGGCCAGCATCGTGAGGAGCGAGCCATCATGGTCCGCCGGAAGCGGGTAAATCCCCGCCTCGACATTGGCGAGATCCTGTTCGATCAGCGCTGCCATATCGGCATCCAGGCGCTGCTCGAGGCGCGGGTTGGATGGCGGCTTCGATCGCGCACCTTGGCCGTCCTGCTGACGGACCTGTTCCGCCAGCCGTCGCATGACGTAAAGGTGCCCGGCGTACCAAGCCATGCGCGGCAGCTGCCCGGAGGCATAAGCGACTCGCGTCGCCAGACGTGAGAGCGGGTGGCTCATATCCCTAAGATTGGGTCTTGGTTCCCGCCTGCGCAAGGTTGCGGCATCCTCCCGCCCGGAGGGGCGGTGGACTGTGGAACGCGTACCCGATAGACGCAAAGTAGGCACAATCTCGCCCTATTGACGGGGCGAACAGGGCTGACCATGCAACCGGGCGGGCACACCAACTTCAGGCGCGGCATACGGATTGGCGCTATTGCGCTTGTGATCCTCGGCGCCCTCGCGCTTGGGAATGAGCATGCCCGGGCACAGCTCGGCCTCGATACGCTGCGGCAGGTCATCGACAAGACCAAAGGCAAGTCGGTTCCCGGCAAAGAGATCCTGAAGGGCAAGAACGCGCCGAACCTGAAGGGTCAGGTCCAGAAGGGTCCGGGCGCGAGGGACGCGATCAGCAACGCGACGAAGAACAAGGGCGCCATCGAAAAGTTCACCAAGGGCCCGCTGACCAAGGACAAGGCCAAGGACCTGATCGCGCGCGACAAGCTCAAGGACCAGTTCGGCAAAGGCCCAACCGACAAGATCGGCAAGGACAAGCTGACCAAGGACCGCCTGACGAAGGACGGGTTCACCAAAGACAAGCTGGGCAAGGACAAGCTTGGCGGCAAGGATCAACTCGCCAAAGACAAGCTCGGCAAGGGCAAAGACCAGCTCGCCAAGGACAAACTAGGCAAGGACCAACTTGCGAAAGACAAGCTGGGTAAGGGTAAGGACCAACTTGCGAAGGACAAGCTCGGCAAAGGCAAAGACCAACTCGCGAACGACAAGCTAGGCAAAGGCAAGGCCGGCGAACTCAAGTTCGCGAAGGGCAAGACCATGCCCGACAAACGCGCCGTGACCCGGATCACGAGCGCGAAAAACCCGGTCGAGCGTGGCAAGATCCGCGTCGACCATCGCCGTGAGATCAATATCGCGCGGGCACGCCTCCCGCCGCGGCTGTTCCCCGGCGCGGTCGGCTTCACCGCCGTTCCTCCGGCCGGCGAGACACGTTTCGTCTCCACCGAAATGGTGTTCCATGTCGGCCCCAACGTGTCGCGCGCGACGGTCGATGCGACCACACAGCGTCTCGGGGTGACAATCATCGGCGTGCAGCCGAGCGGAATCACCGGTGGCACGCTCTATCATCTCAGCCTGCCGCCCGGACGGCAGGTGGCCGACGTGGTGCGCTCGCTGGAAACCGAGCGCGTCGGCATCGCGTCGCCGAACTACGTCTACCGCATCGTGCAGGATACGGCGTCTGATACATCGAGCGCGGCAGGAACGCCCGAGCAGTACACCATCGAGAAGCTCCAGCTCGCCGAGGTGCACAAGGTCGCGACCGGCCGTGACGTACTGGTGGCAGTGATCGACTCCAAGGTCGACGCCAAGCATCCCGATCTTGCCGACGCGATTGTCGAGCACTACGATGCGGTCGGACGGCAGGAGCAGGCGCATTCGCACGGCACCGGCATGGCCGGCGCGATCGTGTCACACCGCAAGCTCCTTGGCATCGCGCCGGGAGCGCGCATCCTCGCGGTGCACGCCTTCTCGACCTCGACCCGGCAATCGCCGGAAGCGACGACGCGGCAGATCATCGCCGGCATCGAATGGGCGATCAACAAAGGCGCCCGCATCATCAATATGAGCTTCGCCGGCCCGTACGATCCGATGATCCAGCTTGCCATGCGCAATGCGGCCGCCAAGGGCGTCATTTTGATCGCGGCGTCCGGCAACATGGGCGCGAAGTCGCCACCGCTGTATCCGGCGGCCGATCCGAACGTGATCGCGGTGACGGCAACCGATGATGGCGACACCCTGTTCACGGGGGCCGTGCGCGGGCCGCATGTCGCGGTGGCAGCGCCCGGTGTCGACGTCGTGGTCCCTGCCCCGGACGACACCTACCAGCTCACCACCGGCACGTCGGTCGCCGCCGCACACGTCAGCGGCGTTGCCGCGCTGCTCCTTGAGCGTCACCCGGCGGTCGATGCCAGGACGGTGCTCGAGGTACTCACCACGACCGCGCGCAACTTGAATCCCAAGGGCCGCGACGATCTCTATGGCTGGGGCCTGATCGACCCGGCGGCTGCCCTGCAAGAACTCGATAGCAGGATTGCAGACGGCAAGCTGATCGCCACCGCCAAGCCGGCCGCGCCGAAGGCGGCGACCAAATCCGCGACCGCGCCGAAGTCCACCGCACCGAAGACCGCATCGCCCAATCCCAATGTGCCAAATTCGGCGCCGCGTCCGGCATCCACCTCGACGCTTCCGGCCGCGCGCTAGGCGATCATCGGGGTTGGCGCGCAGCGCGGTTGCGGATCAACGCTGCGATGAGCTGTTCACCCATCGACAGCAGACTTGCGGCGTGCGGATCGGTCTCTTCAAAGACCGCCGTCTCCAACCGCTCACGCAGCGCGGGTTTGGCAAGCCACTCCCATGCCGCAACCTTCTGCTGGCAGCGTTCGCACTGACATTGCGCGCCGAGCTCTTCGTCGGTCACGAGCACCGCGAGGTCGGCATCAAACGGCGCCGGCGGCGGCAGCTCAGGGCTCGGTGACCAGGCATCGACCGCATCCTCGGCGATCGTGCGCGCAAGCCCGGCGATGCGAATGTCCATATCGCGGCCAGGGAGATCCTCCGCGATCCGAAGCAAGGGGAGCACCGCCCCGCTGCCGGCAGCGCCGATCGACCATAGGAACCACCAGAGACTGCGGCCGAGGACCCTCGGCACGGGAAGATCATTTCTGATCTCCACGGGGACCAGCATCGCGTCGCGAAACAGCGCGGCGAAATAGACGTCGAGGGCGGCGATCTCGTCGGCCGGCCAGCGGCTCCGCCACTGCGCGGGCATCACAACGACCAGACCGTCATCGTCGCCGAACCGGCCGATGCAATCGCCCGCAGCGATCAGCTCGAGCCAGCGCGGCAGGAGATAGCGCATGTCGCCGTCCATCGGCTCGGCATAGCCGTGGCACGCTCGTGCATCGACATACTGGCTCAGCAAGTGGGCGTCGATTTCGCGCAACGGTCGCTTGGCGAAGACCGCCGGCAGATCGGGGTAGCATTGGTCGCAGACGTCGATGGGCCGACCGAGGGGATAGCGGCCGAACACACGGTACGCGTTCTCGACGGCCGCTTTCAGCTCGGGAGACATCGCACGCCACAAGGCTCAATGCCGAATTCCGCGGACAGCGCTTCGGCTATCACGGTTTGTCGCCGAAGAAAGCGGGCCGGTTCGAAGCGTGAACACGCGTGCCGCAAGTTCGCGCCGCCGCCGACCTGCCCTGCCCCAACCGCGGAGGTCCCAAACTGGAACTTTTCGCATTCCTCCCCAAATAGCGGATCAAATCCCGTCACAGACCCTGTGGGGCTCACATGTCTATCAGACCTGTCAAAAGGATCGCGCAAGCGACCCCGACCATGGAAGGCGCCGGCGTGAAGCTGCACCGCGCCTTCGGCTTCGGCGCCACCGACGAGTTCGATCCGTTCCTGCTGTTCGACGATTTCCGCAACGATCGCCCGGGCGACTATCAGGCCGGTTTCCCATGGCATCCGCATCGCGGCATCGAGACCATCACCTATGTGCTGGCCGGCGCCGTCGAGCACGGCGACAGCCTCGGCAACAAAGGCAAGATGGGCGCTGGCGACGTGCAGTGGATGACGGCCGGCAGCGGCATCATGCATCAGGAGATGCCGTTCGGCGACGAGCGCGGACGCATGCACGGTTTCCAGCTTTGGGCGAACCTCCCCGCCTCGCTCAAGATGACGGCGCCGCGCTACCAGGACATCCCGGCGACGGTCATTCCGGAAGTGACCGACGACGACGGCACGCATGTGCGCATCATCACCGGCGATTTCTGGGGCAAGAAGGGTCCAGTCGAAGGCGTGGCCGCCGATCCGCGCTACATCGACGTCTTCGTGCCGCCGGGCAAGCGCAAGACCTTGCCGGTCGAAGTCGGCCGTCACGCCTTCGCCTACGTGTTCGAAGGCTCGGGCACATTCTCCGGCGCGTCACAGCCGTTCGGCGTGCTCACCGAGAAGGAGACGCCGGCCGGCGAGACGCTGGTGCGCGAGCAGACCGGCAATCGTTCGCTGGTGGTGTTCGACTCCGGCGATGAGGTGACCGTACAGGCCGGCGACGAAGGCATCCGCTTCCTGCTCGTGTCCGGCAAGCCGATCGAAGAGCCGGTCGCATGGTATGGGCCGATCGTGATGAACACCCAGGCCGAGCTGCAGCAGGCGGTCAGCGAACTGCGTAGCGGCACGTTCATCAAGCACGGGTGATTTGAGCACGGGTGCTCTGCGTCACCGCTGATTGCCTAACTGCTGAAGCTATGAACAATGCGGCGCGCAACACCCGTTGCGCGCCGTTTTTGTGCTGCACTGCACACTATCCTCAGCCTGCCGGGTTCTCCGCTTCGATGAGATCAGCGCTCACGCCGTTTCGCGTTCGCAGCTACCGCTTCCAGTGGCCAGCCGATCTGCTGACCTCGTGGGCGCTCGAAATGGAGTTCCTGATCCTCGGCTGGTACGTGCTGGTCGAGACCGGCTCGGTCTTGCTGCTGACGCTGTTCGGCGCGTTGCAACATGGCGGCACGCTGATCGCGCCGATCCTCGGCGTTGTGAGCGACCGCATCGGTCCGCGCAATCTCCTGACCGGGATGCGGATGATCTATGCGACCATCGCCACTACGCTGATGTCGCTCGCGTTCGCGGATGCGATCAACCCGGTGATCGTGCTGGTGCTGGTCGGCCTAATGGGATTGGTGCGGCCGTCCGATCTCGGCCTGCGCGCTGCGCTCATCGCCGACACCATGCCGGCGGAGCAACTGACCAGCGCGATGGGCATGTCGCGCATCACCACGGACTCCGCACGCATCGCTGGCGCGCTGACCGGCGCCGGCGTGCTCGCGTTGCTCGGCTTGGGGCCGGCCTACATCATGATCGCGTCGTTCTACGCGCTGAGCGCGCTCCTCATCTCGCGGGCGGACTCGGCGCATAAGAAGTCCGCGACGATTCCAGTGGTCGAGACTGTCACCGGCCGCGTCTCGGCCTGGAACGATCTGCGCGAAGGCGTCGCCTTCATCTGGAACACGCCTACCCTGATGGCAATCATCTGGCTGGTGTTGCTGTTCAACTTCACGGCGTTCCCACTGACCAACGGCCTCCTGCCCTACGTGGCGCGTAACGTCTATCTCGTCGACCAGACCGGACTCGGCTACCTGATCGCGAGCATCGCCTTCGGCGCGATGCTCGGCGGCGTGCTGATGAGCCGCGCCAGTATCGGCGCGCACCTGCCGCGGGTCTTGATCGCGTCCGCCGTCGTCTGGCATGTCCTGCTGCTGGTCTTCGCGCAAATGCAAAGCTTGGCCGGCGGCATCGCCACGCTGCTGGTGACCGGCGTGTTTCAAAGCCTCGCCATGGTCAGCCTCACGGTGATCCTGGTCCGGGAATCCGGCCAGCGCTTCCGCGGGCGGATCATGGGCGTTCGCATGATGGCGATCTACAGCCTGCCGGTCGGCTTGCTGATGGCCGGCGCGCTGATCGAGCGCATCGGCTTTGCCGCCACCGCGACGCTCTATGCCGCATTCGGCCTCGCCTGCACCATCATCATCGCGCTGCGCTGGCGCGAGCACCTGTGGCCGGCGGCCCAGCCGGCGCCGGCGGAGTGATCAATTTTTTTGATTGACGGGCGGAACCGCCGGAAACCGAAAGCGTTTATCAGGCGCACCGCCCGCCTCCGGTGTAGATGGTGGCATTGGCAGCAAACGGCGCTGATTTCCACTGCCACATAGAGACCCTGGCTCACCGCCAGGGTTTTTCTATTTCGGGGCCCGGCCCGCCTGGTCCGTCACCATTTAGCAACGGCGATCTCCAGCGGGAACTTGTCCACCACCTCGTGGCCCTTATCGGTCACGATGAAAGTGTGGCCGAGGAAGATGCCGAACAGGCCGTCGGCGGAGATCGGGTTGGGCTCGGCCATGATGATCATGCCGGGCTTCAGCACCTGCTCGAAATCCTCCGCCGAGACATGCTCGGCGACGACGTGCGGCTTGTCGGTCACGAGATCGATGCCGTGCACCTGGGTCGGGCGCGATTGATAGCCGTTGTCGCGGAAGAACCGGCTTGCCTGACGCATATTCTCGACCGGCTTGCCCGGCATCATCTCGGCGACGATCTTGTGGTAGCCGGGCAGCGTGATCTTTTCCCAGAAATTGCGCACCATGTCGTTGGGCTCACCGACACAGATCGGCGAACCGATCTGCGCAGTGTAGCCACGATAGCCGGCGGCCAGCTCCATATTGATGATGTCGCCCTTCTTGAGCTCGCGCGCCGACGGGCGCGGGTTGCCGAAGATCAGCGCCGGGTTGTCCATCGGCGTCGAGCCGATGATCAGGAAATCGATGTCGCCGCCGCCTTCGAGGATGGCGGCGCCGGCCGCGGCGCGCAGCTCGTATTCCTTCACGCCCGGCCGCGCCCGCGCGACCATCGCATTCATCGCATCTTCGCAAAGCTTGCCGGCGACGCGCACGCATTCGAGCTCCTCGTCGCTGTGGATCGACAGCAGCTCGTGCAGCAGGCCCTTGGTGAAGACGAGCTCGGCATCCGGCAGGTTGTGACGCAGCACGTTGTACTGATTGACTGGCATGTAGTCGCTGTGCCGCGGATCGATCTCCATCAGCCCGATGCGGCCGCGCTCGAGCTTCAGCTCGCGCAGGCGCTCCACCATGATGTCGGCGTAGCGGCCGTTGCGGCTGTGGCGCACATCCTTGACCACGACTTCGACTTGCCGCCGCACAGCCTCGGCATGCGTGCCGCCCATCGAATAGATCAACGTCGGCTCGCCCTCGAGCGGCACCAGCACATAGGCCGCGAGCGCATGCCATTCCCAGTGGCCGGTGAGCCACAGCATCGCCCCGCCGAAGCTCCAGTGGCTCGGTCCGCCGGGCGCGATGATGGCATCGAGCTTCGCCTCGCGCATCTTGGCGCGCAGCGCGGCATAGCGCCGGTCATACTCCTTCTTGGAGAACTGCTCCCAGATGCAATCGCGGTAGTACGGCGTATCGCGCATGTTCGCGAACGGCAGCGACTGGTCGAGCTTGGTGCGGACGATTTCCCACGGTTGCGGTCCGATCCGCGGCGGCTGGATATTCATGACTGCTGATCCTTGACGGGCTGTTGTTTTTCTAAAGGTTGCACTTGCCGAGCGTGACGCGGCCACCGGCCGCCTGCACCGCCTCTTCGGCCAGCGCCATGTTGACGACCTGCTCGACCTTGGGCCTCTTATCCTTCGGGATGTCGCCGTTCTCGACGCTGTTATCGATCGTCCACTGCGAGCGCGCGGCATCAAAGCCACCGTTGACCGACCAGATGCAGTTCTGCGTCAGAACATCGATCGCATAACCGACGGCGTCAGCCGGCTTTTCGGTTGCCTTGGCGATGATCGGCAGCACCTTGTCCTTGTCGGTATAGGCGGCGCGGTTGGCTTCGATCATGGCGGCCGCGGTGTCACGCAGCAACGCGCGGTCTTTCTCGATCCAGGCAACCGACGCGCCGTAGGAATTGAATTGATAGTTCGGCATCAGCTCGACCAACTGCACTAGCAGGTTCAGCGTCGGTTTCTGGCGCCGCGCAAGGAAGACATCCTCCGGATGGAGCGCCACGCCGTCGATCTGGCCGGCCACCAGGCCGGGCAGCCGCCCTGCGGTCGCCGACGCGATGAATTGGGCATCCTCCACGCCTAAACCGGCGGTCCGCAGTACCTCGCGGCCCATGCGCCAGTTGAAGCCGCCGACACCGCCGCCGGTCGCGGACATCTTCTTGCCCTTGAGATCCTTGGCGGTCTTCACATCGGGCGACGTCATGTAAGCCTGCGGCATGCGCGGCGCGAGCCCCCAGAACTGCTGCACCCTCATGCCGTTGCCGACCGCAACGTCGCTGACGCTGACGATGGCCGACCCCTGCACCGCCGCCGCGTTCGAGGTCGCGGACTGGCCGCCCTCGAACTGGATGATGTTGGCGTCGATGCAGCGCTTGGCGAAGAAGCCGAGATCGCGCGCGATATAAGGTGAGGTATGGACGACGTTCGGCGGCGCTACCGACACGCCGATGTTGATCTTGCGCATGGTCGCGCACTTCGCGGTTTCGGCTTGCGCCTGGTCTGCGCCAAAGGAGACACACGCGGCGGCGAACGCCGCGACCGCGAACCAGCGGCATTTATTCGACCATGTATTCGACATCGGGACAGTTCCTTCCTGTTGCCGGCTATTTTTTCGAACCTGAAGGCGAAGCGTCAGTTGTCGTCGGGCTGGTTGGTCCACGGCGCGACGTATTTCTCCGCCATCCGCAGCAAGGCCGTCAGTGTGACGCCGAGCAGCCCGAGCGCGACGATCGGCACGAACATGCGATTGACCTGATAGGTCGCCGCCGTCCGAGAGATTAGGTACCCGACTCCGGACAGCGCGGTGTAGAGGTCGGCCAGCACCATGCCGATCAGCGCGCGGCCGAGAGACAGCCGCAGGCCGGTCACGATGAACGGCAGCGACGCCGGGATCACGATATTCTTCCAGAGCTGCCACTCGCTGCACCGGAACGCCTTGCCGACCTCGATCAGCTTGGGATCAACGGCCTTCACGCCCTGATAGGTGTTGATCACCATCGGGAAGAAGGCGAACATGAACAGGATGATGACCTTCGCCGTGTCCTCGTAGCCGGCCCACAGCACGATCAGCGGCACCAGCGCGACCGATGGGATCGAATACAGGAAGGTGATGTAGACGCTAAACGCTACATCGATCACCCAGAACCGCGCCAGCATCAGCCCCGTCAGGATGCCGAACACCACCGCGAACGAGAAGCCGACCATCAGCACCTTGAGGCTCGGCCAGAAATAGGCCCAGAGCTCGCCGCTCGCGATCATTTCGACCGCGGCCTTGGCGATCGCGCTCGGCGTCGTGAACAGGATCGGATCGATGTGCGAACCGGCCACCTCCCAGATCAACAGGAAGGTGATCACCGACACGAGCCGGATTCCGAGATTGAGAAACATACGCCGCATGCGGCGCTCGCCGGCCACCCGTGTCGCACGGGCCTTATCGTCCGACAGCGCGCGTTCAGCGTCGGGCAGCGCGCGGGGTTGTTCGATCGCGGTCACGCCATCTCCCTCGGTGCCCTGGACTGCACCGGCCTGGCCGTATGGAGCTGGTGCCAGATGTGCTGGCGCAACTCACCGAACCGAACGTCGGTGCGCATCTCGTCGACGTTGCGGGGCCGACCGAACGGAACATCGAGCAGTTCCTTGATCCGCCCGGGACGCGCGCTCATCACCGCGATCCGGTCGCCGAGCAGGATCGCCTCGTCGATAGAATGGGTGATGAAGACCATGGTCTTGCGCTCGTCCGGCCGCTCCATCAGGTGCAGCAATTCCTCCTGCAGGATTTCGCGGGTCTGCGCGTCGAGCGCCGCGAACGGCTCGTCCATCAGCAGCACCGACGGGTTCATCGCCAGCGCACGCACGAGCCCGACGCGTTGCTGCATGCCGCCGGAGAGTTGGTAGGGATAGTGGTTCTCGAAGCCGGTAAGCCCGACCAGATCGAGATAGCGGCCGACCGCCTGCTTGATCCGGTCCCGGGAGGCTCCCGACATCGCCAGTCCGAACGCGGCGTTGTCGAACACCGTCTTCCACGGCAGCAGACCAAAGTGCTGAAATACCATCGCGACGCCGTCGGGTGGACGCCCGACGACCTGTTGGCCGTTGACCAGCAGTTTCCCGTCACTGAGGTCAGTCAGCCCGGCAATGCAGCGCAGGAAGGTGGTCTTGCCGCAGCCCGACGGACCGACAATGCACATGATCTCGTCGCGTCGGATTTCCAGCGAGAGCTGATGAAATGCGACCACCGCGCCATCGAGGAAGAGTTTGGCTGCGTTGTCGGCAACGATCGCAGGCTTGGCTGCGGTTTCCGTCGAACTCATACGTTTCCTCAACCTGAGCCAGACATTGTTCTCGCAGGGGAAACCGCGGCTGTCGGCCGGGCAGCTTGCGCCGCCTCTTCTCGTTCTTTTTTAGTGGGTCGCTTCCCGAAAGTCTCCGGGAAAATCCGCGGGCTCCTGAGGGCGCGCGCTTGTGCCGCTTGCGCGAATTCGGCGTTTTCGCCTGACCAACGCGCGGCAGCGGCAGCGACGGTCGCGATTTCTTGGTCGTCCGTTGCCGCAATGCAACGTTCCTGCACCGGTTGTTCATCGCCCGTTCACGCCGGTTTTAGCATTGTGCACCAACTGGTTCCCGATGCGTTCCAACGGCAATTGTGACGCGGACACTGTCCGCGCGGATCGTCGGTCGAGCATCGGAAGTCGCGAATCTGCGCTGGTTTTTGCCGGCCCTGTGCAATTCCGATGGCTGCAATTGGGGCACGCGCGTGCGTGGGTTGGAGGGACGTGTCATCAGCCAGATAGAGCAAATTGTCAGCCGCAAGGGCGTAGTCCCCTCCCTTGTCGAGGCGATGCGGCTGCATCAGTGGGCGAAGAACGTCCTGGTCTTCGTGCCGCTCATCCTCGCCGGCCAGACCGAGAACCTCGACGCCTGGACCAATTGCCTGCTCGGATTCCTGGCGCTCGGAATCCTGGCGTCGTCGACTTATCTCCTGAACGACGTGGCCGACCTCCAGTCCGACCGGCGCCATTGGTCGAAGCGGGATCGCGCGCTGGCGCGCGGCGACCTGCCGGTGCCGGTGGCCATCGCCGTCGGCGGCATCGGCGTCCTGGTCAGCTTCACCCTGGCGGCAACCGTCAATAGCCACGCCACCTTCGTCCTGGTGATCTACGCGGCCTCGACGGCCGCCTATTCGCTCGGCCTCAAGCGCGTGCCGGTGCTCGACGTGTTCCTGCTGGCGTTCCTGTTCACGCTGCGGCTGATCTACGGCGTCTATCTCGCCGAGGTGGCGGCTTCGCCCTGGCTGCTCGTGTTCTCGATGTTCCTGTTCATGTCGCTGTCGCTCGCCAAGCGGCAGACCGAGATCCAACGCAGTGCTGCGCTCGGCAACGAGAGCATCCATGGCCGCGGCTATGTCGCCGGTGACATGATGTTCGTATTCGGCCTGGGCATCGCGGCCGCCGCCGGCGCCGTGCTGATCATGGTCCTGTACCTGATCCACGACGCCTTCGGCGCCGGTTTCTACCGAGCCCCGGTGCTGCTCTGGTCAATGCCGGCGATCATGTTCCTGTGGCTCGGCCGGGTCTGGCTGCTGGTCGGCCGGAATGCACTCGACGACGATCCGCTCTTGTTCGCCGTGCGGGACAACGTCAGCCTGGCGCTCGGCGCCTCGATGGTCGTCGCCTTCATCAGCGCCTGGCAGATTCCCTGGCAGATTTGACGAGTATGACTGCGTATGGGAACCACGAGTCCGACCTTGTTCTGGCCTAAGGGCCGCGTCGGGTCGTGGCTTGCGGTCGCGGCGTTCGGGATCGCCGCACAAGCGATCCTCTGGTCGCTGTCGGAGCCGGCCGACCTGTTCAGCGACTTCTACAAAGCCTACTTCCCGGCCGCCGATCGGCTGCTGACCGAAGGCGCGGTCGCGACCTGGGAAACCACCGAGTCCGCCGCCGTCGGCTTCGTCAATCTTCCAATCCTGGCCTGGCTTTTCGTCCCGCTCGCGCTGCTCGGTGAGCCGGCAGCCGGCTGGGCGTTCCTGGCGCTCGGCGCCGTGGCGATCGCCGCCATCTATGTGTTGATGCTGCGGCTCGGCGACTTCAACATCGCAACTGGGGCGATGCTGGCGCTATCGATCCTCGCCAGCGGCCCGCTGGTGAACAGCCTGCGTGAAGGTAACACCACGCACTTCATCCTGTTGTTGCTGGTCCTCGCCCTCCTGCTGTGGCGCGCGGGCTACGAATACGCGGCCGGTCTGCTGCTGGGGCTGTGCGCCCTGTTCAAGCTGCCGCTGATGCTGTTCGGGCTCTACGTGTTGCTGCGCGGCCGCTGGCGCATGGTCGCCGGTGGCGCCACCGCCATCGTTGGGGCGGTGTTTCTGTCGATCGCGGTGTTCGGGCCCGAGATCAATATCGACTGGTACCGGAACTGCATCCAGCCGTTCCTCGGCGGTGTGATGCCGGCCTTCAACGTCCAATCGGTCGACGGCTTCCTGGCCCGACTTGAAAGCGGCCCGGCGCTGCTGATGGAATGGACCCCGCTCGCCCCCTCGCTGTGGCACAAGATCGTGCGCAGCGTCGTCCTCTCGGCGATGTTCATCTTTGCCTTCGTCGCCATCATCCGTGGTGATCGCAGCGCGCCGGGCGCGCGGCCGTTCGAGCGCGACGCGCTCGAATTCTCGATCGTGCTGGCGCTCGCGGTGGTGACCAGCCCGGTTTCGTGGTCGCACTACTACCTGCTGCTGCTGTTGCCGTGGGCGCTCTATCTCGGCGGACGGCTCGCCCTTCCCGACGACGCGACCACGCGCTGGTTGATGGCGGGCGGTATGCTGCTCGCCTCGCTGCCGGTGATCGTGCTGCCGGTCGGGTCGGGCCTGGTTGCCGCAATCGTGTCGCGGACGCTCGTGTCGGCTTGGATGTTCGGTGGGCTCATGATGCTGGCTGCGCTGGTTCGTGGCGCGCTGTATGCTGCGCAGCCGAGTTCCGCTGTGAAACAACAGACGGCCGCGCCATGAGCGAAACGCCCGCGACCACCAAGGCGTCACCGACCGAGTGCCCATCGTCGGCCTCGCTGACGCGCAGCCTCGCGATCTTTCTGCTGTTGAACGCACTGGTGCTCAATGGCCTGATCTGGCTGGTCTCGCCGGCCGGATATAAGGAGACGGTGCTGCAGCATAGCTGGGACGTGCTGCGCGTCGACGGCAGCGACGACTCCTGGGGCGCGATGTCGATTGCGCTCGACTATTTCCGTTCCGGCGAGAAGATGCCGATCTACAGCGAGGTCTTCTTCGATCGTAATGTGAAATTCCAATACCCGCCCTCCTCGCTGTTCGCGCTGATGGCGATGCAGGCGATGGCGCATCCGGCGCGCGTGCGCACCACCGACCAGGACGTCTATGCCTGGCCGACCGTCAACGACCTCTCGGGCTGGCTGTTCCTGGTGCTGACAGCGGCCGCGACAGCGGCGCTGCTCGAACGCCGACTACGAGAACAATGCAAGTTCGACGATACGCGCACGCTTGTCGGCCTGCGGGTCGCGCTCGTGTTCGGTCTCGCGCTGACGTTCTATCCCTTGGTAAAGGCGTTCTCGCTCGGGCAGATCCAGGTGTGGATCAACGGCCTGTTCGCGGTCGCGCTATTGGCTTGGGCGACGGGATGGCGAACGGTAAGCGGCGCGCTGATGGGTGTCCTGTGCCTGATCAAGCCACATTACGGGCTGTTCGTACTGTGGGCGCTGCTGCGCAAGGAATGGCGCTTCGCATTCGCCTGCGGCGCCGCCGGCTGCATCGGCCTGATCGGGTCGCTGGCCGTGTTCGGATGGACCAACCATCTCGACTACCTGCCGGTGCTCTCGCACCTGGCGGAGCGCGGCGAGACCTACTATCCGAACCATTCCGTGAACGGGCTGCTTAACCGGCTGATGTCCGTGATCGAGCCGGAGCACTATCGCAACCTCGATTGGGGCGACGGCGCGTTCCCGCCGTTCAATCGCCTGGTCTACTGGACGACCACGGTCAGTTCCGCCGCGATCCTCCTGCTCGCCATCCTCCGGCGCAACCGCGACAACGACCCCGACCGCGTCGTCGACTTCTGCACCATGGCGGTGAGCGCCACGGTCGCCTCCCCCATCGCCTGGGAACATCACTACGGCGTGCTGTTCCCGGTGTTCGCGGTCGTGCTGGTTGGCGCACTGCGCAGCCGCGCGCGGCTGCCCTGGCTGATCGCCAGCTATGTGCTGGCGAGCAATTACTTCATCGCGACGCAGCTCCTGGCGCCGACGTTCTGGAACTTTATCCAGTCCTACCTGTTGTTCGCGACTTGGATCCTGCTGGTGCTCTTGCACTTGCGGCCGCCGTTGCCGCAGTCTAGCGCTAACGCGAGCGCCGCCGACGTGCCGCAAAACCGCTTCCAGGGCACGCAGCCGATGAGCGCGATGCGCTTTTCGCCCTGATGTCATCAGGTTGTGACATCGCGGGCGGCATCAGGACGTGACAGCGTCCGCCGGCTTTTGCAAAGTGCCGGCATACTTCTCTGAGGTGTTCTTCTCTGAAGTGTTCCTGGGGGTCTGATCTGCCGTCTTCAGCGCTGCGCATTCGGATCAACATTCTCGGCACGATCATCCTCGCCGTTCACTTGGCGCTGGCGCTGCTGTCGTACGTCCAGGCGCCGGTGCTGTGGAGCGGGCTCGAGCATCCGCGGGCCGCCGCCTTCTTTGACAACCTCGGCATCGGAGCGTCGAGTCTGTTCGCAGGCAACGAGGCCGTGGTCCTGAGCCAGGGCATTCCGCTCGTCATCGCCACCGTGGCGGCGGCGCTCCTGATCCTGATGCTGACGCGCAGCACTGACGATACAGATGCCGGTGTGGCCCAATTGCTCTTGCGGTGGTCAATCGCATTCGCGGCGGCGTGCTTCGTCGCCTTCCCGCTGTTCACGCAGGATTTCTGGCTGTCGGCGGCGTGGGGCCGCATGATCGCGACGGGCATCAATCCGTTCCACACATTGTTCACTGACAACGATCTGGCCGGCCTGCCGCTCGACCATTTCCCGATGCCGATGTCCTACGGGCCGCTGTGGGGCGCTCTCTCGGCGCTGGTCGCGTTGCTTGGATGGAATAACGCGATCGCGATGGGGCTGCTGTTCAAGGCCCTGATCGCGGGAGCATGGCTCTGGTCGCTGTTCCTGATCGACGCCCTTCAGCGCGACAGGCCTGCGCGCGAGCGCTGCCTCGCCATCGCGCTGTTCGGATGGGTGCCGCTCGGCGTCTCGCAATCGATCGCCGAAGGTCACAACGATATCGTGATGATTACACCGGCGCTGCTGTGGTTCCTGCTGCTGCTGCGCAACAACCGGTGGGCGCCGGTCGCGCTGGTGGCGTCGGTGCTGTGCAAATATGCCACCGCGCCGTTTTTCCTAATCGACCTGATCCACGCCTTTCGCCGCGAGCGCCTCACTCCGTTGCAATACATTTGGCGCATGTTGCCGGCGGGACTGTTCGCGCTCTTGTTCCTCGCCTTGTTCTTCCGCTCGATGTCGTTCTTCGATGGCGTAAGAGTCGTCAGCGAGTGGTACTTCCTGCGGCCGAGCGAGGCGGTCTCGGGACTCGAGAAGCTATTGGGCTTCCCGCTCTATCCCTTGCATTTCGTTGCGCTGGCCGTATTCCCGGCAGTCGCAGTCTGCTGGCTTGCAACCACGGTGCGGGAAGCGAGCACCGAGAACCTGACCAAGGCCACGGTGGCGCTGATGGCCGCGATCCTGTTCGGCGCGATCAGCCACCTCTGGCCCTGGTATCTGGTGTGGGGTGTCGCCTTCGGCGCGCTGTTGCCGCAATGGTGGGTGTCGCGCTTCATCGCCGCCGTCGCGCTACTGATGCCGTTCACGTTGGCGACGTGGTGGGTGCCCTGGAGCGAGCCTTACCGGGACCTGGCGACGCTGGCCATTTACGCCTTGGCCGCTCTCTGGATTGCGTTGACGCGTGTACCTGACGCAGCGAAGCGATAGTTCTGCGGCACGGCTTTTGGAGTTGAATAGACCCATGCAAGCCGGCCGCTGAAACGCCAGTAACAATCACGTAACCTTCGTGAGTTTGTTAAGCAGCGAGTGGCACGCCAAACCCAGCAGACGATTCAAATCCTCCGCGGAAAAGATCGGGCGGAAGCGAAACAACGCCCGCAACGTGAGCAGGCGGCTCACATATTCGCGCCAAGGCATCTTTTGCGTGACGGAATAAACATACTTACTTTCTTGGGACTGCAGGGAATAGAGGCGACACGTAACAGTGACCTTGGGGCGCCACAGAAATAGCCAGAAAACTGGAATTCCGATATCTCCCAGTGAGAAGCCGCAAGCGTCACCGGACTGAAATGACGGAACGAAGACATCCAGCCCAAGATCGCTCGGCAAAGGGTTATGCACTTCACTGGCAGGCGGCAGCGAAAATATTTCCTGCAGAGAGGTTTGAAGAGGCGTCTCCAACTCTTCACCCTGGAATATTCCCCACTGATCAATTTGCTTGATGCCTGCTCGTGGAACGACAATGAGCGCCCCCAGGAAGACCCTGGGCTTCTCACGCTTCTCAAATATCCATCGGAAGATACCAAACACAACGAGCCCGCCCCTCAGAGCCAGCGCTCACAGCCGGCTTCGCGCGCCCAGTATTCCCAGCCGCGACGCATGGCATTCGATTCCGGATCGATCGCGAGGCGCGCGTTGACCTCACCCTGCGAGATCGCCCGGATGGCGCCGAACTCCAGCGACTGCGCAAGCGAACGCGCGTTCTTCGGGATGTAAACCGAGGTCTTCACCGCGTCGTTGAGCGTACGGCCGGTGGCGACGAAGCCGATGCCCCGGCGCAGGACGACACGATTACCGCCGAGGCGCAGCGCGAGATCGCGAGCGCGATCCATGTCCGATACCGCAAGGTCGGTGTCTTCGCCGAACCTGTCGGCGATATCCCACACCGGGACTTGGGTGCCCATGTCACCGACAGTGCCGAGCACGGCGCACAGCGGCGTCGGCGTGATACTGAACGGCAGCACGTCATCCGAGCCCGCGCACAACACCGAATTGACTTCGGGCCGCGCCGCGTAGATGGCGGCATGCAGGAAGCGTTCGGCGCAGATCGGCCGGTTGTCCTCGCTTGCCGGCGTGCCGTCGAGCGTAAACGCCAGGATATCGCCCGGCTCGACGAATGCGGCGGCACAATCGCGTGCGAGCAGAAAGCGGCCGGGATTGCCCGGATCGCGCACGCTGACGTGGCCGTACTCGTCGAATACGCCATGATGCGCCAGGATGCGGTTGGCGATGACCAGGTCGCTGGTCGCGCGTTGCAGTGTCGACATCAGGTGCGAATATTCTCGTGGGTGAACGCGACGGCCCGCTGCAGCGCCGCGATCGACTGCGGTAGCTCCGGGTGTTCACTCGTGAAATGCAGCGGCGCGTCGTAATATTCAAGATCAATCTTGCCGCCCGCCTTGCGGTAGAGCGCGACAAAGCGTTGCGCTTCCGAGCCGTCGAACCCGGACTCCGGATCGCGGTAGTCGTGGATCAGGTCGTTCTTGCCCTGGATCCAGAGCGCCGGCGGCATCACCACTTTTTCGCCGCGCGACACCGCCAACAGCGGATTGCCTTCCGACATATTTTTCTCGTTCACCCAGTAGGCCAAGCTGAGCTTCATGGTGCGCGGCGGCCACGGCGGCGGATTGGCGCTCTCGCTCAAGCGTTTCGCATTGTGATGTCGTCCGAGCGGATTGATCACCGGCCAGAACATACAGACGCAACGCACGGTCGCGTCGACCGCGGGCGAACCGGCCGGCAGCGGGATCGCGGCATAGCGCGGATCATGCGGCCGCATCGCCGCCAGCATCGCCAGGTGCCCGCCACTCGACGAGCCGGAAATGCCGACCAGGTCAGGCCGGCTGTTGAAAAGCGCGGCATGCGCCTTCACCCAGCGGATCGCGTAGTTGATGTCGGCCACCGAATTCGGATAACCGGCGGGGCCCTGCCGGAAGTCTAGCGCCGCGACCGCAATGCCGTTTGAAGCGAATGCTTCGTGATGGGTCTTGCTGCGGGTGCGGTCGTTTTCGCTCCAGACGCCGCCGTGCAGCTCGAGCATCACCGGAAACGGACCGGCGCCGTGCGGCCGGTAGCAGCGGACGAATAATGGCTTGTCGCCGTGGCGCAGATATTCGACGTCTTCGACCTTGAATTGACCGGGTCGCGTCTCAACGGCTTCCATCGACATGAGCTCGGCTCCCATGCGTACTTCTAGCGTCCGCAAATGATGCCACGGCGAGGCCGTGATTGCACGTGCCCCAACTCCGTCTAATCCGGGCGTGACATGCGCTCGGCGCGACTGATGATCTCAGGCGGCGTGGCGGCGACACCGGCAACGAGTTCGGCGAGACGCGCGCCGCTCTGCAAGGCGATTTCGAGCGACATGCCCTCCGCCTCCTTCAGCAGCGCCGGGTCCTTCACCGCCGCCTCGAAGGCGCGGCGCAGCAGCGCGACACGCTCCGGCGGCACGCCCGGCGGCGCGACGACCGGTCGCCCGAGCAGCACATTGCTCGCGAAGAAGGTGAGGATCTTGCGCTGCTCATCGGTCTTGACGAACTCAAACACCGTCGGCACGCCGAGCCCGGGCACCGGCTCGGGCTCGAAGTTGAACAGCACGCGCATCTGGCCCGATTCCACCCATGGCCGCCGCGCCCCAGCGGCGCCGCCGATGGTGTTGGCGAAGGCCTCGATCTCGTTGCGCGATGCGGCCAGCGCCATGTCGCCGGGCGAGCGGTAGCCGGTGACGATCTTGAGATTCATGCCGAGCAGGTTCTTGAGCAAGTAGGGTCCGACCGTGATGCCTTGCGCGAGCCCAGTCGCACCGACGATCAGTTCGCGCTCGAACAGGTCGGCCGGCTTTTTGATCGCCGACGCATTGTTGATGTAGATGACAAGGTGATTGACCTCCGGACTGCCGATCCAATTGAATTTCACCGGATCGAAGCGGACGTTCGCAACCTTCATTACCGCGGCCGCGGGCATCGAGCGCGATGGCATGCCGATCGCGGTGCCGTCGCGCGGCGCCACATTGAATAGGTGATTGGTCGCGACCAACGTGCCCGCGCCCGGCATGTTCTCGACGATGATGTTCGGATTGCCCGGAATGTGCCTGGGCATATGGCGTGCAAGAAGCCGCGCCCAGACGTCATAGTCGCCGCCCCCGGTCGAGCCGACGACGATCCTGACCTGCTTGCCCTTGTAGAACTGGTCCGCTGGCTGCGCCGACGCTGGCACGAAAAGCATCGCGCCGCCGATCGCGAAAACAACAGCCGCGCCGCGTGCTCCCATCCCCGCCTCCCGATACTTTGCTTTTGCCGAAACGATAGGACCGCCGTCGCAGCGGGTCCACAAGGCTGGCCGGCTACGAATGGCCGCGCTTGCCAACTCGCCCGTGATGAACTATTGTGCGATGCACAAAATATGGGCTACCGCATCGGGAAGGGGACTACCTCCTGTCTCGACAACCACAGCGCGCTCGTAAGCGCCTCTAATACATAGCGAATTCAGATCGGCCGATTGGCACGCCGCTTGGATTGCAATGGCGCTGCAGGCTCGCCGCCGGAGATCGTCGTCCCGTGTCGTCACCAACCACCTCACCGCTTCAGATCGTCATCGTCGACGACAGCCCGATCCGGGCGGCCATCCTTCAGGAAGGGCTGCGCGAAGCCGGCTACACCAACGTCACGCGTATCGAGGGCACGGCCAACCTTCTGGCCCACATTTCGGCACTCGATCCTGACGTGATCCTGATCGATCTCGAGAACCCCAGCCGCGACGTGCTCGAGCAGATGTTCCAGGTCAGCCGGGTGGTGAAACGGCCGATCGCAATGTTCGTCGACCAATCCGACAGCGCGTCGATCCAGGCCTCGGTCGACGCCGGCGTCTCCGCCTACATCGTCGACGGGCTCAAGAAGGAACGCATCAAATCGATCCTCGACCTGTGTATCTCGCGCTTCAACGCGTTCTCGCGCCTGCAAACCGAGCTTGAGCAGACCAAGAACGCGCTCGAAGACCGCAAGGTCATCGATCGCGCCAAGGGTATCCTCATGAAGCGCAAGAACATGAGCGAGGCCGAGGCCTACGACCTGCTCCGACGGACCGCCATGAACGAAAACAAGAAGATCGCCGAAATTGCTCAATCGGTAATCACCGCGTCGGAGATGTTCAAATGAACCCCGGCGACCGGCTGCGCATTGGCTTTATCCCCCTTACCGACGCGACCGCGCTGCTGATCGCCGTCGACAAGGGCTTCACTGCCGAGGAAGGGCTCGACATCGATCTGGTGCGCGAAGTGTCGTGGTCGAACGTGCGCGACAAGCTCAACATCGGCCTGTTCGATGCCGCCCATCTAATCGCCCCGGTCGCGATCGCCTCGAGCCTCGGCCTGGGCCATGTCAAAGTGCCGATCGTGGCCCCGTTCGGACTCGGCCTGAACGGCAATGCCATCACGATTTCGCCCAGCCTTTACGCGGCTATTGCGGCAGAGGCGGATGGCGACATTCTCGACCCGATGGTAACGGCGCGCGCGCTCGGGCGCGTGGTCGCCAACCGCAAGGCGCGCGGCGAAGAGCCCCTCACCTTCGGCATGACGTTCCCGTTCTCGACCCACAACTATCATCTACGGTTCTGGATGGCGGCGGGCGGCGTCGATCCCGACGAGGATGTCCGTCTCGTCGTGTTGCCGCCGCCCTACATGGTCGAAAGCCTCGCCAACCGGCACGTCGATGGGTTCTGCGTCGGTGCGCCGTGGAACTCCGTCGCCGTCGATCTCGGCATCGGCTTCATCCTGCACTTCGTCTCTGAAATCCTCGAGCGCGCGGCCGAGAAGGTGCTGGCGGTACGCGCATCCTGGGCGGACGAGAACCCGGATGCGCTACAACGGCTGGTGCGCGCGCATCGCCGCGCCGCAGCTTTCGTCGAGGACGTCGCCAACCGCGACGAGGTGGCCGCGATGCTGGCGGCGCCGAACCGCATCGGCGTGGCGCCGGAGGTCACCCGGCGCATCCTCGACGGCCGCATGCGGGTTGCGCCGGACGGAACCACGCGCGCCAGCGACCGCTACATCATGTTCGGCCGCAACAGTGCGGCACGGCCGGATCCGGTCCAGGCGGCCTGGCTCTACGCGCAAATGGTACGGTGGGGACAGGCGCCGCTATCAGCCGAGCTTCTGGACACCGCCAAAGCAGTGTTCAGGCCCGATCTTTACGACAACGCCCTCGAACCCGAAGCGGCCAATCCGCCGGGCGAGCCCGCCGATGGCATCGGCGCGTTCGCTGGACCGGCCTTCGACGCCAACGATATCGTCGGACACCTGTCCGCCTGGTCTATCAGGCGATAAATCAGGCACCTGCCGCACTGCACAATTTTTGTTCGTGCTGCGGCCCTAGGCAGCATCGAATCACTTCCGGGTTGCCGTATCCCTCCGCCATAGGACCGGCCAAGGCGCTGATAGCGCTCAAGAAACACCCGAATTTTCCGAGTTGGCACAGCCCTTGAATAGAACGAATTGAAACCGGTTGTCGTTCGCGACGGCTGGGGCGGTCCAATGGCGGGCCGCACAAAGCAACGCCGCTGTCCAAGGGGGAAACGCGTGGAGCGCTTCACTCTCGGGCTGCGGCTTTTTTATTGCCTGCGTGCTGGGCGCGGGAAGCGGTTCGAACAAGCGGTACCAACCAAAGGACGTCAACGACGATGACCACCAAGGGAACCAGCAAGACCGGCAGCATCAGCCGCCGCACATTCCTCAAGACCACCGCGGGCACTGCCGCTCTCGTTGGCGCAGCACAGGCGCAATTTCCGTTCGGCGCATATGTCGCCGAGGCACAGGGACCGGAGGTCAAGAAAGCGATCCTCGGTTACATCGCGCTGATCGACGCGTCAGCGCTTGTGATTGCCAAGGAGAAGGGCTTCTTCGCCAAGCATGGCATGCCCGACGTCGACGTCTCGAAGCAGGCATCCTGGGGCGCCACCCGCGACAACCTCGTGCTCGGCTCCGAGAACAACGGCATCGACGGCGCGCACATCCTCTCGCCGATGCCGTACCTGATCTCCACCGGCAAGGTCACGCAGAACAACGTGCCGACGCCGATGTATCTGCTGGCGCGGCTCAATCTCGACGCTCAGGCCATTTCAGTGGCCAACGAATACAAGGATCTTGGGGTCACCACCAACGCCTCGCCGCTCAAGGCCGCCTTCGACAAGAAGAAGGCCGCCGGCAAAGAGGTGAAGGTCGCCATGACCTTCCCCGGCGGTACCCACGATTTGTGGATTCGCTATTGGCTGGCCGCCGCCGGCATCGACCCCGACAAGGACATCTCCACCATCGTTGTCCCGCCGCCGCAGATGGTGGCGAACATGAAGGTCGGCAACATGGACGCGTTCTGCGTCGGCGAGCCTTGGAACGAGCAACTCGTCAACCAGAACATTGGCTTCACGGCCTGCACCACCGGCGAGATCTGGGGCAAGCACCCGGAAAAAGCGCTCGGCATGCGTGCCTCCTGGGTCGACAAGCACCCGAATGCGACGCGTGCGTTGCTGATGGCCGTGATGGAGGCGCAGCAGTGGTGCGAAAAGATGGAGAACAAGGAAGAGCTCGCGACCATCGTCGGCCGCCGCCAGTGGTTCAACGTGCCGGTGCCGGACATCATCGGGCGGCTGCGCGGCGACATCAATTACGGCCACGGCCGCGTGGAAAAGGGCACCAAGCAATACATGAAGTTCTGGAGCGAGCACGCGTCGTACCCATTCAAGAGTCACGACGCCTGGTTCGTCACCGAGGACATCCGCTGGGGCAAGTTCGAGCCAGGCACCGACATCAACGGCCTGGTCAACAAGGTGAACCGCGAGGATATGTGGCGTGAAGCCGCCAAGTCGTTGTCGGTCGCGGCGGCGGATATTCCGGCCACGAGTTCACGCGGCAAGGAGACCTTCTTCGACGGCAAGGTGTTCGATCCCGCCGACCCGGCCGGCTATCTCAAGAGCCTGTCCATCAAGCGCATTGAAGTCTGACGCCATCACGCATCCCGCCGGCTTAGCGGCCGGCGGGATGCAACAGAAAGCCCGACGGAGAAACCTCAGATGACAATGCCCGTCCTCAAGACCGAAACCGCAGCGGTGGCGCCCGCGAAGCTGACAGCCGAAGTGGTGAAGTTCACCGCGCCCAAGCCGAGCTACGTCCGCGCGCGGCTGATCCCGATGCTCGGCGAAATAGCGGCAAGAGTCGTCCCGCCGCTGGTGATGCTGACGCTGCTGCTGGTGGTCTGGGAACTGCTGTGCAATCGGCCGGGCGCGACCCTGCCGCCGCCGTCGAAGATATGGACCGAGGCGCGTGACCTGATCGTCGATCCGTTCTTCGTCGCCGGCCCGCAGGACATCGGCCTGGGCTGGCGCGTGCTGACGTCGCTCCAGCGCGTCTCGATCGGCTACGGGCTCGCGGGCGTCATCGGAATCATTCTCGGCACCCTCATCGGTCAATCGATGTGGGCGATGCGGGGCCTTGATCCGATCTTCCAGGTATTGCGCACCATCTCGCCGCTGGCCTGGCTGCCGATCTCGCTGGCGGCGTTCCGCGACAGCCAGCCTTCGGCGATCTTCGTGATCTTCATCACGTCAGTCTGGCCGATCATCATCAACACCGCGGTCGGTATCCGCAACATTCCCCAGGACTACCGCAACGTCGCCGCGGTCCTGCGGCTCAACCATCTCGAGTTCTTCGTCAAGATCATGATCCCGTCGGCGGCGCCCTACATCTTCACCGGGCTACGCATCGGCATCGGCCTCTCGTGGCTTGCGATCGTCGCTGCGGAGATGCTGACCGGCGGCGTCGGGATCGGATTCTTCATCTGGGACGCGTGGAACTCGTCCCGCATCTCCGACATCGTCGTGGCGCTCGCCTACATCGGCCTGGTCGGTTTCTTGCTCGATCGGATGATCGCCGGCGTCGCCAACATTGTCACGCGCGGCACTTCCGCAAGCTGAGGAAATGATGATGAACCCGTATCTCAAGATCGATCACGTCGACAAAATCTTCTACCGCGGCTCGCGTGCGACCGAAGTGCTCAAAGACGTCTCGCTTGCCGTCGAGCAGGGTGAGTTCGTCTCGATCATCGGGCACTCCGGCTGCGGGAAGACCACACTGCTCAACATCGTCGCCGGACTGACCACGGTGACGACCGGCGCCGTGCTGCTCGAGAACCAGGAAGTCAACGCTCCCGGGCCGGATCGCGCCGTCGTGTTCCAGAACCACTCACTGCTGCCATGGCTCACGGTCTACGACAACGTGCGCCTCGCGGTGGACAAGGTGTTCTCCGGCAAACGCTCGCGCGCCGAGCGCGACCAGTGGACGATGCATAATCTCGAACTCGTCCAGATGGCGCACGCCAAAGACAAGCGCCCCACGGAGATCTCCGGCGGCATGAAACAGCGCGTCGGGTTTGCCCGCGCGCTGGCCATGGAGCCGAAGGTGCTGTTGCTCGACGAGCCGTTCGGCGCACTCGACGCACTCACCCGCGCGCACCTCCAGGACTCGGTGATGGCGATCCATCAGAAGCTCGGCAACACCGTGATGATGATCACGCATGACGTCGACGAAGCGGTGCTGTTGTCCGACCGCATCGTGATGATGACCAACGGCCCGTCCGCCCACATCGGCGAGGTGCTCGACGTGCCGCTGGCGCGGCCACGGCGACGTCTCGAGCTGTCGTCGAACTCGATCTACTTGCGATGCCGCCAGCGCGTGCTCGAATTCCTCTACGAGCGGCACAGCTTCGTAGAAGCCGCCTGAGGGCTGAAATGACGGCCGACTTCACGCCGGAGCAGAAACGATATCTGGAAGGCTTCACCAGCGGCCTTCAGATCGCACGCTCGGCGCGTGGTGGCGGCGCTGCGACCGCTGCCGCGGAGCCTTCGGGTCCGGACGCTGAACACCTGCGCGCGCAGGACCGCACGGTCAAGGCCGGCGGCAGGCTCAACGAGCAGGAGAAATTCAAGCGGGCCGAACATCCGTTCGACGCCTACAGCCGGCTGAAGGAGCAGGCAGCGAAGAACGAAGCGCCCAAGGCCGCCGACAACTTCCGCTGGCGCTATTACGGGCTGTTCTACGTTGCGCCCGCGCAGAGCTCCTACATGTGCCGCCTGCGGATTCCGAACGGCATCCTCAAGCACTGGCAATTCGCAGGTCTCGCCGATCTCGCCGAGACCTATGGCGGCGGCTACGCCCACGTCACCACCCGCGCCAACATCCAGCTCCGTGAGATTGCGCCGAAAAATGCTGTCGCGATGCTCGAAGCGATCACTGACCTCGGCCTGTGCTCGCGCGGGACGGGCTCCGACAACATCCGCAACGTGACCGGCTCGCCGACCGCCGGCATCGATCGTCAGGAACTAATCGACACCCGGTCCTATGCGCGCGAGTGGCACCATCACATCCTGAACGAGCGTGGGCTCTATGGCCTGCCGCGCAAGTTCAACGTCGCTTATGACGGCGGCGGTGTCATCGCCGCGCTCGAGGACACCAACGATATCGGCTTTCAGGCCGTCGAGGTGAAGGACGGCTTTGGCGTTGAGCCTGGCGTTTGGTTCCGGCTGATGCTGGGTGGTATCACCGGCCACAAGGATTTTGCACGCGAGACCGGCGTGGTCGTGCGTCCGGCCGACGCGACCAAGGTCGCCGACGCGGTGGTGCGGGTGTTCAGCGAACACGGCGACCGCACCAACCGCAACAAGGCGCGGCTCAAATACGTCATCGACCGCCTCGGCATGGACAAGGTTGTGGCGCTGACCGAGGAAAAGCTCGGCCGTACGCTCGATCGCGTTCCGCGGGAAGCGCTGGCGCCGCGTCCCCCGGTCGATCGCGCCGCCCATATCGGCGTGCATCCGCAGAGGCAAGAGGGCCTGAACTTCATCGGCGTGGTGCTGCCGGTCGGCCGGCTCACACCGGAACAAATCCGCGGCCTTGCCGGTATCGCCCGGGCGCTCGGCGACGGCGACATCCGCCTCACGGTCTGGCAGAATCTTTTGATCTCCGGGGTGCCCAACGACAAGGTCAAAGGCGCCGTCAGCGGCGTCAAGGCGCTGGGGCTCTCGGTCAGTGCAAGCTCGATCCGCGCCGGCCTCGTCGCGTGTACAGGCAATGTCGGGTGTCGCTTCGCCGCCTCCGACACCAAGCGGCATGCCGAGGAGATCACGCGCTGGTGCGAAGCGCGCGTCGAGCTCGACATGCCCGTGAATATCCACCTCACCGGCTGCCATCATTCTTGCGCGCAGCACTATATCGGAGACATCGGCCTGATCGCCTGCAAGATATCAATCAACGACGACGGCGATACCGTCGAGGGCTACCACATTCTGGTTGGTGGCGGCGCCGGCGTGGACGTCGGCCTGGCGCGCGAGATCTTCATGAATGTGCGCGCCGAAGTAGCCCCCACCACGGTCGAGCGGCTGCTGCGCAGCTATGTGACGCACCGCAGCTCGTCCGACGAAACATTCCTGACGTTCTCGCGCCGGCATGACGTCGAGGCGCTCAAGGCGATGTGCGTGGAGGTCGCGGCATGAGCGCAGCCCCTCGCCCGCCGATCCCGCAGCTCATTCCGGAGAGTGCGCCGTTCACCACCGAGCAGCGCACCTGGCTCAACGGCTTCTTCGCCGGTCTCGCCTCGCTCGACGGCTCGATCACGCCGCTGTCGTCCGCCGAGTCCGCGGCCCTGATGCCAACGCCGCCCACGGCGACAGACGACGACGACGAAGCGCCCTGGCACGACCAGACGCTTCCAATAAACGAAAGAATGAAACTCGCTGAGGGACGCCCGCTCCGCCGCCGAATGATGGCGGCTATGGCCCAACAGGACTGCGGACAATGTGGATACAACTGTCAGGACTATTCCTCCGCGATCTTTTCAAGAAAAGAGGAGCGGCTAAATCTCTGCGTGCCCGGCGGGAAGGAAACCGCCCGGATGCTCAAAACGCTGTTCGAGGAGTTTGGAAATTCGTCGCCGACCACGACGAACTCGTCGACCACGCCGGCTGCCGCTGCTTCGGTTGCACCGGTCGTGACGCCCGCGGCCGCGCCTGGGCGTTCGCGCGACAATCCCGTTGAGGCAACGTTCCTCTCCCGCAAGCGGCTCAACAAGCCGAAGTCGGAGAAAGAAACCTGGCACGTCGAGTTCGATCTCACCGGCACGGGCATCGACTACACGGTCGGCGACGCGTTCGGCCTGTTCCCGACCAACGACGCCGCGCTTGCCGACCAGGTGATCGCCGCGCTCGGCGTCTCGCCGGATCATCCGATCCGCGGCCGCGCGTTGCGCGACGTTCTCGTCAACGATGTGTCGCTGGGGTCGGCGCCGGACCAGCTCTTCCAGTTGTTCTCCTATATCGCCGGCGGCGAACTCCGGCAGAAGGCGAAGGCGCTGGCGGATGGCGGCGATCCTGACGGGGACGCCGCTACCCTCGATGTGCTGGCAGCGATCGAAAAATTCCGGGGCCTGCGCCCCGACCCCGAGGCGCTCATCGAGTCGCTCGACCCGCTGCAACCCCGCCTCTACTCGATCGCCTCGTCACCGAAGGCCGATGCCAACCGCATGGCGCTTTGCGTCGACACGGTTCGGTACACGATCAACAAGCGCACGCGGCTTGGCGTCGCTTCCACGTTCCTGGCCGGCCGCGCCAACCCTGGCGACCGGATGAGGGTCTATGTTCAAAAGGCGCACGCCTTCGGTCTCCCCGCCGACCCGTCGGTTCCAGTGATCATGATCGGTCCCGGCACCGGCATCGCGCCGTTCCGCGCATTCCTGCACGAGCGCATGGCGACGAAGGCGCCCGGCCGCAACTGGCTGTTCTTCGGCCACCAGCGCAGCGACTGCGATTTCTTCTACGAAGACGAGCTCACCGGCATGAAGGCCGCGAAGGTGCTGCGGCGCCTCACGCTGGCCTGGTCACGCGACGGCGACCAGAAGATCTACGTGCAGGACCGCATGCGCGAAGTCGGCCGCGACCTGTGGGCGTGGCTCGCCGAGGGCGCGCACGTTTATGTCTGCGGCGACGCCAAGCGCATGGCCAGGGACGTCGAACGCGCGCTGGTCGACGTGGTGGCGGCGCACGGTGTGCGCTCAACCGACGAAGCGATCGCGTTCGTCGCCGATCTCAAGAAGCGCGGCCGTTATCAGCAAGATGTGTACTGAGGCGCGATGAACGCTCCCCTGCCTCACCCTCCCGCGGTTCGCACCACTTGCCCCTATTGCGGAGTCGGCTGTGGGTTGATTGCGCAACCTGACGGACGTGGTGGCGCCACGGTCGTCGGCGATCCGACGCATCCGGCAAACGAAGGACGCGCCTGCTCGAAAGGCTCCGCGCTCGGCGAAACGCTGGCGCTCGACGCGCGGCTCCTTCATCCGATGCTGCGACAGGCGGACGGAACACTGGCGCGCACGGGCTGGAACGACGCGCTCGACCGCGTCGCCGGCGGTTTCAAGGACATCATCGACCGTCACGGCCCCAGCGCGGTCGCGTTCTATCTCTCCGGCCAGTTGCTGACCGAGGATTACTACGTCGCCAACAAGCTGATGAAGGGCTTCCTCGGCTCGGCCAATGTCGACACCAATTCGCGCCTGTGCATGGCGTCGTCGGTCGCCGGCCACCGGCGCGCCTTCGGCGCCGATACCGTGCCCGGCACGTACACCGATCTCGACGAGGCCGATCTCATCGTGCTGGTGGGTTCGAACGCCGCCTGGTGCCATCCGGTGCTGTTCCAGCGCATGGTGCGCAACAAGACCGAGCGCGGCGCGAAGATCATCGTCATCGACCCGCGCCGCACCGCGACCGGCGCCGACGCCGACCTGTTCCTGCCGGTCGCTCCCGGTATGGATACGGCGCTGTTCTCCGGCCTGCTGGTGCATCTCACCGAGAACGGCGCGCTCGACCGAAGCTACATCGGGGCGCACACATCCGGGTTCGACGAGGCGCTGGCGCGTGCCAAGGCGATTGCGCCCAACGTCGACGCTACTGCGCGTGCGACCGGGATCGACGCGACGCAAGTGCGCGCCTTCTTCGAGCTGTTCCGCACCACCGGTCGCGTGGTCACCTGCTACTCGCAGGGCGTCAACCAGTCGGCGCAAGGCACCGACAAGGTCAACGCCATCATCAATTGCCACCTCGCCACTGGGCGTATCGGCAAGACAGGCTGCGGCCCCTTCTCGCTGACCGGCCAGCCCAACGCGATGGGTGGCCGCGAGGTCGGCGGGCTCGCCAACATGCTCGCCGCCCACATGGGGTTCTCGCCGGCCGAGGTCGACCGCGTGCAGCGCTTCTGGAACGCGCCGCGCATGGCCGAGCGCGAGGGCCTGAAAGCGGTGCAGATGTTCGAGGCGATCGCGCGCGGCGAGATCAAGGCGCTGTGGGTAATGGCTACCAACCCGGCGGTGTCGCTGCCGCGCGCGGCCGCGGTGCGCGAGGCACTCGGCAAGCTCGAACTGTTCGTGGTGTCCGAGAACGTCCTCTCGAACGACACCGTGAATGCCGGCGCGCATGTCCTACTCCCGGCCGCAGCATGGGGCGAGAAGAACGGCACCGTCACCAATTCGGAACGCCGCATCTCGCGCCAGCGCGCCTTCCTGCCGCTGCCGGGCGAAGCCAAACCCGACTGGCAGATCGTTTCGGAGGTCGCCGGCAAGCTCGGCTACGCCGAAGCATTCGCCTATTCCTCAGCAGCCGATATTTTCCGCGAGCACGCCGCCCTGTCAGCCTTCGAGAATGCGGGCACCCGTGACTTCGACATCGGCGGCCTCGCCGCTCTCTCGGATCCCGACTACGACGCGCTTTCGCCGGTGCAATGGCCGCTCGCCGCCGGCACCGCGCCCGCCGAGCGGCGCTTCTTTGCCGATGGCGGTTTCTTCACCGCCGATCGCAAGGGCCGCTTCATCGCGCCCGAACCACCGGCTTTGAGAGAAGCGACGTCGGCCGAGTTTCCGCTGCGCCTCAACACCGGCCGCATCCGCGACCAGTGGCACACCATGACGCGCACCGGCATGAGCCCGCGGCTCGCCACGCATCTGCCGGAGCCCTTCGTCGAGGTCCATCCCGACGATGCTCGGCGCGCAGCGCTGGCCGACGGCAGCTTCGCGCGCGTCGCGACCGCGCACGGCGCCTGCATCGTGAAGGTGGTCGTGACCGAGGACCAGCAGCCGGGCTCGGTGTTCCTGCCGATCCACTGGAGCGGCGACACTGCCTCCTGTGCGCGTGCGGACGATCTCGTCGCGCCCTGCACCGATCCCTATTCCGGCCAGCCGGAAGCCAAGGCAACGCCGGCCGCCATCGTGCCTGTCGCGTTTACGGCATACGGACTCGCCCGTGCCCGCCATCCCATTACGTTTCCGAAGCAGACTTGGTGGTCGCAG
>Ga0075430_100000034_pt1 | contig 70046 bp, 59 predicted proteins | sample RhiMetdeltSRZDD4_FD_75294 | JGI IMG/M metagenome (GOLD analysis project Ga0075430, IMG submission 75294) | Populus rhizosphere microbial communities from Tennessee, USA - Rhizosphere MetaG P. deltoides SRZDD4 | ecosystem: Host-associated > Plants > Roots > Rhizosphere > Soil | place: USA... | reverse complement strand
TGTGGGGGTCTGGGGGCCATGTCGGGGCCCCCAATGGCCACGCGTGAGGCCGAGGAGCGTCACGGCTTGGCCGGGGCGCTCCGAGCGTGTGGGGGTCTGGGGGCCATGTCGGGGCCCCCAGTAAAACAAGACTTCGTGCCGGTGACCACGGCGTCCGCGCTGGCGCCCGGAGCGATGACGTGGGCGGTCGTCGATCGGGCTCGCGTGCTGATCGTCAACGTCGACGGCGCCTTCTACGCGCTCGAGGACGCGTGTGGTCATCGGCAGATGCCGCTGTCGAAGGGGCGGCTCGAGGGGCACGTCGTCGAGTGCCCGCTGCACTTCGCGACGTTCGACGTGCGCACCGGCACGCTGCTGAGCGGTCCCGCCTCGGCCAACGTGCCGACGTATGCGGTGCAGGTGAAGGACGACACGGTGTACGTGAAGCGAACCGCGTCGCGGTGAGAGCGCGACGCATGCTACGCGCCCGGGAGGACAGGCCATGACGACGAATCGCACATCCTATCTGTACGTCGGTCTGGCGGGTGAGACCGCCCCCGGTCGCCCCGTCCAGTCCGGCCTCTACCGCATGGCCGTGGGAGACGACCGGTGGGAGCTCGCGACGCGAGGCCTGCCGGACGCGCCCGCCATCCGGGCGATCGCCACGCACCCCACGCACCCCGACACCGTGTACGTGGGGACGCAGCACGGCCCCTACCGCAGCACGGACCACGGCGAGCACTGGGAGAAGCTCGACGTGCCGGATCACGGCCTGCCGGTGTGGTCTCTGATGATCGACCCGCGCGACCCGGACGTGCTGTACGCGGGCTACGAGAACTGCGAGATCTTCCGCAGTGACGACGGCGGCGAGCACTGGCGGCCGCTTCCCGTGACCGTCCGGTTCCCGGAAGTCAGCGTGGCGCCCGGGGCGAACCCGGCCAAGCGCGTGCTCGAGCTGGCGGCCAATCCCGCCGATCCCGACGAGCTCTATGGCGCCGTCGAGGTCGGCGGCGTCATCCGGAGCCTCGACGGCGGCGAGCACTGGGACAACATGAGCCACGGCCAGTACGTGAACGACGACACGGTCGACACGCACGGCGTGCTCGTCGGGCGCTGGCGGCCGGGAACGGTCTTCGCCATCAGCCGGGCGGGCCTGTTCAGCAGCACGGACCAGGGCCGGCACTGGGCCAGCGCACGGCTCGAGCCACTGAACGCCAAGGGGCAGACCTACTGCCGCGACATCCACGAGGTTCCGGGCGATCCGAAGACGCTCTGGGTGGCCGCCGGGGCGGGGTTCCAGAGCGACGTCGGCGCGCTGTTCCGGAGCAAGGACGGCGGCTCGAGCTGGACGCGAGTGGACATGGGCGTCAAGCCCAGGGCCACCATGTTCTCCATCGTCTTCGATGAGCGGCAGCCGAAGCGGATGTTCTGTGCGACCGGCGGCGGCGAGGTGTTCGCCAGCGAGGATGGTGGCGCGAGCTGGGCCGAGCGGCCGCTGCCGTCGGGCGCCACGCAGGTCTACGCGATGGGCTGCGCCTAGCCGCGCGGCTCCGTCAGGTTGGCCGGCGCTCGCTGACCGTGCCGTCCCGCACGTCGCGGGCGTGCAGGGTCGGATCGCGCTCGGCCGGGAGGCCGTAGCCGCCCGCCCCCGGCGTCACGATCGTCACGGTGTCGCCGGGCCTCAGCCGCAGGCCGGCGATCTTCGAGCCGAGATCGCGGCGGTCCGGCGTCGAGTCGTTCAGCAGCAAGGCCCCGCGTCCGCCCTCGCCGCCGCCCACGAGCCCGAACGGCGCGACGCGCTGGCGCTCCAGCGTTCCCAGGAACGTCGCCTCGTGCCCGACCACGCGGACGGTGCGTCGGATCCCGAGCCCACCGCGAAAGCGCCCGGCACCGCCCGAGCCGGGCACCAGCGCGTATTCCTCGACGAAGAGCGGGTACTCCATCTCGAGGCACTCGACGGGGAGGTTGGAGGTGTTGGTGACGTGGACCTGGACGCCGTCGAGGCCGTCCTTGGTGGCCCGCGCGCCGGAACCGCCGCCGATGGTCTCGAGATAGACGTAGTACTGGCCGGTGACCGGGCTCGTGCCGCTGAACACCCAGGCGGAGTTGGCGCCGTTCGTGGCCGCCATCACGCGCGCGGGCAGCGCGGAGGCCAGCGCGCCCACGACGAGATCGGCGACGCGCTGGCACGTCTGCGTCCGCCACGCGACAGGCGCGGGCGGCCGCGCGTTCACGAGCGAGCCCTCGGGCGCCGTGATCTCGATGGCGCGATAGAAGCCGGCGTTGGCGGGAATGTCGGGGTCCAGCACGGCCTTGAGAACGTAGTAGACCGTGGCGACCAGCGCCAGGTAGACAACGTTGACGTCGCCGGGCACCTGGGGGCCGGTGCCGTCGAAGTCCAGCGCGATCCTCTCGCCCGCGACGGTCACGCGGACGCGCAGCGGCACCGGTGGCCCGCCGACCCCGTCGTCGTCCATCCAGTCCTCGAACGGGTAGACGCCGTCGGGGATGTCGCGGATCGCGGCCCGGATCTTGCGCTCCCCGTAGGCGAGGAGCTCGTCCATCGCCGCCGCACACGTCTGGCGGCCGTAGCGGTGCACGAGCTCCGTGAGACGGGCGGCGCCGAGCCGGTTCGCGGCGAACTGCGCACGGAAATCGCCGCGACGCTCGGCGGGCAGACGGAAGTTGAGGAGGATCAGCTCCATCACGTCCTCGCGCAGGCGTCCGCCATCGGCGATCCGGATCGGGGGGATCCGGAGCCCCTCGTCCCAGATGCTGTGCGTCTCCCGGCCGGAGCCGTCGGCGTGGTGGGCGATGTTGGCCACGAAGCCGACGGGGGCGCCGTCCACGAAGACGGGCGAGGCGACGGTGATGTCGGGCAGGTGCGTGCTGCCGCCGGTGTAGGGATCGTTGCCGACGAAGACGTCGCCGTCCCGCAGCTGCTCGAGGGGGTACCGCCGCAGGATCTCGCGGACGATCATGATGAGCGAGCCGAGGTGCATGGGGATGTGCTCGGCCTGGGCGACGACCTCGCCGCGGTCGTCGAAGAGGGCGGTCGAGCAGTCCTGGCGCTCCTTGATGTTGGTCGAGTACGAGGACTTGATGAGGGCCTCGCCCATCTCCTCCGCGATGGCGAGGAGAGCGGCGCCGATCACGTCCAGGGTGATCCGGTCCATCACGCGCCCGCGGTCGTGACGATCAGGTTCGCCTGCCCGTCCACCAGGGCCTCGTGGCCGACGGGGATGACCGTGGTCGAGTCCATCTGCTCCACGATGGCCGGGCCCTCGAGGCGATGGCCGGCCCGCAGCCGCTCGCGCCGGTAGACGGGCGTCGCCACGAAGCCGCGCGCCTCCTCGAAGTACACCTCGCGCTCGCCGGTGCGGGCCTCCTTGGGGTCGGTCGAGCCCGCGGCCGCGAGCCTGGGCACCGGAAGGGGCTCGCGGTCCCCGAAGGCGCTGAGGCGAAGCGCCACGATCTGCACGGGCTCGTCGGGCGCGGCGTAGCCGTACACGCGCTCGTGCTTCCGGAGGAAGGCGCGGCGGAGGGCCGAGGCGTCCAGCGGCGAGGAGCCGGAGGTCGGCGCCACCGTCAGCTCGAAGTTCTGGCCAACGTAGCGCATGTCGAACGCCCGGGCGAGCCGTCGTCGAGACGGCGGGACCCTTTCGTGATCGAGCCAGGCCGATGCCTGCCGCTCGAGGTCGTCGAACCCTCGAGCCAGCTCGTCGGCCGTCAGGGCGTCGAGGAGGGCGACGCGCGTGCGGACCAGGTCGAGGCGCAGCGGGGCGACAAGGAGTCCGAGCGCGCAGAGGATCCCGGGAGCGGGCGGGACCAGGACCCGCTCGATCCCGAGGTCGCGGGCGAGGGCGGCCGCGTGTAGGGGGCCCGCGCCGCCGAAGGCCACGAGCGTGTAGGCGCGCGGATCGTATCCCTTGCGCACCGACACGACACGGATGGCCCCGAGCATGTTGGTCTGCACCACGGAGAGGACGCCGCGCGCGGCCTCGACGGGGGACGTGCCGAGCTGTCGGGCGAGACTCGCGATGGCCTCCTCCGCCAGCGCTCGCCGCAACTCCATCCGACCGTCGAGGAGCCCGGTCGAGCTCAGCCGCCCCAGCACGACGTTCCCATCGGTCACGGTGGGGGCCGTGCCGCCGTGGCCGTAGCACGCCGGCCCCGGGCTCGCACCTGCGCTCTGTGGTCCCACCCGCAGCGCTCCACCAGAGTCGACCCAGGCGATGCTGCCGCCGCCGGCACCGACCGTCTCGATCTCGAGGCTGGGGACGCGCACGGGGTAGCCCGCGATCGTTCGCTGGGCGCCGATCACCGGCCGGCCGTTCTCCACCCGCGCGACGTCCATCGAGGTGCCGCCCATGTCGAAGGTGATGATCGAGTCGATGCCGGCCGCCGCGCTCACCCACGCGGCCCCCATCACACCCGCGCTGGGCCCGGACAGGAGGGTCCGGACCGGCTGCTCGGACGCCGCGGCGACGGAGATGATGCCGCCGTTGGACTGATTGACGTAGGGCGGGTGGCGGACGCCGAGTCGCCCGACCTCGACACCGAAGTCCTTCAGATATCGGCTGACGAGCGGACCCAGGTAGGCGTTGATCACGGTGGTGGAGAGCCGCTCGTACTCGCGGAACTCCGGGGACACGTCGGAGGACAGCGAGACGAACCACTGCGGGAACCGCGCGCGAACCTCGGCGGCGACGCTGCGCTCGTGGGCGGCGTCCACGAAGCTGTAGAGGAAGCACACGGCGAGCGCCTCGACCTCCTCGGACCGCAGCGCGTCGAGCGCCTGCCGCACGTCGTCCGCCGACAGCTTCTCGACCGTGGTCCCATCCCACGCGAGCCGCTCGCCGACCTCGTGTCGCAGGAAGCGCGGAACGAGCGCGGGCGGCTTGTTGGCCTGCAGGTCGTAGAGGTGCGGGCGCTTCTGGCGGGCGATCTCGAGGAGATCACGAAAGCCGCGAGTCGTCACCAGCGCCGTTCGCGCGCCCTTGCCCTCGAGGAGGGCGTTCGTCGCCACGGTGGTGCCGTGCGCGACGAACGTGAGGGCGTCCGGCCGGACGCCCTCGCGTGAGGTGAGCGTGCGCAGTCCACCGAGGATGCCCAGGGCCGGCTCGCGGGGCACCGAGGGCAGCTTGAAGACGGCGAGCGTGCCGCGCTCGCCGTCCCACAACGCGAGGTCGGTGAAGGTGCCGCCCACGTCGACGCCGATCGCTCGCACGGCGGCCTGGCTATCCAGCAAACTCAGCGGGCGGCGAGGGCGTGGGCCTCCTGCTCGAGGCTCCGGTCGATCTGCGCCGCGACCTCGAAGGTGCCGTCGATCAGGCCCCAGCTCGCCATCCACTCCCACGCCCAGCGCGCCTCGCTCTCCGGGATGGGCGTCGGTGCCTTCACCTGGATGCGGGCCAGGTTGAAATCCTCTGGCTGTAGCGCGTCCACCTCGGGGTGGCCGGCCCAGTCACGCTTGAAGTAGGTCACGTACCGTCGCTTGTCGGCGTTGATGTGGTGGACGGCGCGGGTGATGGCGCGCAGGAGCGCGGCGTAGGCCTCGGGACTGACGTCCTTGGTGGCCACCCAGGTTCCGTGGAAGAACGTGGTCGAGACCAGGCGACAGCCCGCCTTCTCGGCCACGGTGATCCAGGGCTCCTGCAGCACGGTCGCCGCGAAATCGCCGCGCATCAGTCCGGCGAAGCGCTCGGCGGGACTCGTCGCCGCGGCGCAGGTCGTGACGGCCTCGCGCGGCATCGCGCCCTCCAGCATCTGCAGGCCGGCGTAGGCGGTGCCGTTGCCGTAGTCGAGAGCGACGGGCTGGTACGCGAGCTCCTGCGGCGTGAACACGGTGGAGGTTGGAGGGACGACCAGGGCGCCACAGACGATGGTCGCGCGGCGTCCGACCTGCCGCGCGCCGACCGAGCTTTCCGCCACCCGGCGGTTATTGCCGCACTCTCAGGCCTGGAACATGTGGGACTCGCCGCGCGCCTGCAGCTTGCCCTGATTGGTCGTGGGCTTGGCGGGGGAGCCCTCGGCGGCGGACCGGACCTCGTCCGAGGGGAGCGCTACGATCCGGAGATCGAGACCCTCCGCCGCGAAGAGCCCCTCGTCCCGCGCGACCAGGACGTCGAGACCCATGAACGCCATCACCCGTTCGATCGTCAACGTCATGGCCATGGCTCACCTCCACGGGATCGCTGGCCCCCTTATACGCGGAAACCTCGCGGGGCGCCATTGACAGCGATGAGCGCCCTCCTTATAGTCCCGTCACCCATCGGGACCGTATAGGACCTCAGGAGGGACTCGCGATGAAGCGTCCGTCTCCTCTGATCGGGTTCGGGTTCCTTGCCCTCGCGGCGCTGGTCGCGGCGGGTCCGGGCAGCGCCGGTGCCGCCGACGTCATCAAGTTCGGGGTCTCCACACCCCTCTCCGGGCCGGCCGCGCCGTGGGGCATCCCCCACAAGAACGCCACCGAGCTGATCTTCGAGGAGATCAACGGTCAGGGCGGGCTGGAGGTGGGCGGCAAGAAGTACAAACTGGAGATCGTCGCCTACGACCACAAGTACGTGATCGCCGAGGGCGTGGCCACGGTGAACCGGCTCATCGCCAAGGACGGCGTGAAGTACATCTCGATCCTCGGCGGCTCGGTGGTGAAGGCCGCCGAAGAGACGGTGAACGAGGGCCGGGTGCTGAACCTGCCCCTGGCCTACGCCGACGGGCTGGTCAGCCCGAAGAACCCGCTCACCTTCCACGCCTTCCCGTCTCCGCCGGAGACGACCGCGTTCTGGAAGTGGATCAAGGAGAAGCATCCGCAGATCAAGCGGGTGGCGACGCTTTCACCGAACGACGACACCGGCTGGTGGTCGATCAAGGTCGAGACCGCCTACGTCCAGAAGCTCGGGTACGAGGTCGTGTCGAAGGAGTTCTTCGAGCGGACCATGACCGACTTCAATCCGGTGCTCCTGCGCATCCTGGCCCAGAAGCCCGACATCATCAGCGTGCTGGCTTCACCGGCCGGCAGCGTGGGCCTGATCATCAAGCAGGCCCGGGAGCTCGGCTTCAAGGGGCGCTTCATCCACGTGGGGCAGATCGACACGTCGGTCGTCGCCAACATCGCGGGCAAGGCGAACGTCGAGGGCACCTGGGTGCACGGCTACGTGCAGAACCCGCTGCCCGAGAAGATCAAGAGCTGGCAGGCGCGCTACACCAAGAAGTACGGCGAGTGGAACGCCACCAGCATCGACTTCGCCAACCCGGCCTACGCCTTCGTGGCCGCGGTGCGGAAGGCCCAGAGTCTCGACCAGAAGAAGATCGCCGAAGCGCTGCAGAGCGTCGAGTTCGACAACCTCTGGGGCAAGGCACGGTTCGGCGGCAAGGACTACTACGGCATCGGCAACCAGATTCTCTACCCGATGCCCTTCTCCGAGGTGAAGGACGGCGTGGCGAACCTCGTGGTGCAGCTCCCGCCGCCCCACAACTAGTGCGGTCTTGCGCCCCCCTCGCCCCCTCGGGGGCGACGGGGGCGTGACCAGACGCCATGACGGCCGCCCTCCTGCTGCAGAGCGCGATCATCGGAGTGTCCATCGGCTCGATCTACATCCTGATGGCGCTCGGGCTCACGCTCATGTTCGGCATGATGCACATCATCAACTTCGCCCACGGGGCCGTCTACATGCTGGGCGCGTTCGTCATCTACTACGTGTTCTTCCAGGGGGGCGTGCCGTACTTCGTGGCCTTCCTGGTGGCGATGGTCCTGCTCGGCGCGTTCGGCTACCTCGTCGAGCGCTCCGTCTATCGACCGATCAAGGGCGGGATCGAGCCGACACTGGTCGCCCTGCTGGCGCTCACGACGTTCCTGCAGGCCGCCGGCTACCCGGTCTTCGGCCAGCTCGACAAGCACGTGCCGCCGGTCTTCGAGGGCACCCGCAACATCCTCGGGGTGATGATCTCCGTGGAGCGGCTGATGATCATTCCGGTCGCCGCCGTCCTGGTCGTCGGGCTCTACCTCTTCATCAACAAGACCCGACTCGGCGCCGCCATGCGCGCCATCGAGCAGGACAAGGAGGCGGCCGCCCTGCAGGGGGTGAACGTGCACGTGGTCAACGGGCTGGCCTTCGCGATCGGCTTCGCGCTGGCCGCCGCGGCCGGCGCGCTCATGGCGCCGATCTTCAAGCTCGACCCGATGATGGGGGAGCAGCCGCTGCTGAAGGCGTTCATCATCATCATCCTCGGCGGGCTCGGCAGTATCCCGGGCGCCATCCTCGGGGGGCTCATGCTGGGGCTGATCGACTCGATCGTGGCGACCGCGCTCGGCGCCGAGCCGGCGTTCCTGCTGAGCTTCGTCTTCATCATCGGCCTGCTGCTGTTCAAGCCCACGGGTCTCTTCGGCCATGCTCCGTAGGGCCACCACGCCGACCGTCCTGGTGGTCGCGCTGGGGCTGGCCCTCCTGGTGCCGCTGCTCGGCGACTACTACATCCACGTGTTCGCGCTGGTCTTCACGAACATCATCCTCGCCGCGAGCCTGCGGCCGTCGCTCACGTGCGGCCAGCTCAACATCGGCCACTCGGCGTTCATGTGTCTGGGGGCCTACACGTCGGCGCTCCTCGCGAAGCACTACGGCGTCCCCTTCGAGCTGTCCCTGCTGAGCGGGGCGCTCCTGGCCACCGTCGTCGGGCTCGTCGTCGGCTACCCGGCGCTCCGGCTGCGCGGTGTGTACTTCGCGATGGTGACGGTGGCGTTCGTCGAGGTGATCCGGCTCGTGGCCGCGATCTGGGTACCGCTCACCCGCGGGAACAGCGGTCTCTCGGGTATCCCCAAACCCAATCTGCTGGGGGTCACGCTGGCGACGAAGCCGAGCCAGTACTACCTCGTCGTGGGCCTGACCGTCGTCACCCTCTTCATCCTCTGGCGACTGGAGCGGAGCCGTCTCGGGCTGACCTGGAAGAGCATCGGGCTGGCCGACAATCTCGCGCAGTCGCTCGGCGTGAACATCGCCGCCCACAAGCTCCTGGCCTTTGCCGTCGGCTGTTTCTTTGCGGGGGTGGCCGGCGCCTTCTACGCCCACTTCATCCGGTTCCTCTTCCCCCCCGAGTTTGGCTTCCTGGTGGCCACGAACATCCTCGTCTACAACTTCGTCGGTGGCCGCGGCCACTTCGTCGGCCCCATCGTCGGCGCGGTGTTCCTGTCCCTCCTCTCCGAGCCGTTTCGGGGCAGCGCGTACGAGACGATCTTCTTCTCGATCGCCATGCTCCTGACCATCCTGTTCCTGCCCGGCGGAATCATCACGCTGCCGGGGAAGCTCGCGGGACTGCGGTGGGGCCGGGCGGCGTCGGCGCCGACGCCGAGCCCGGCCGGCTGACCCATGCCGCTGCTGGAGACCCGCCGGCTCACCAAGCGCTTCGACGGACTCGCCGCGGTCAACGGCCTCGACCTCCTCGTCGAGGAGGGCGAGATCGTGGGTCTCATCGGCCCCAACGGCGCCGGCAAGACCACCTGCTTCAATCTGCTGTCGGGCTTCCTGCCACCCACCGCGGGGACGATCCGGTTCGCCGGCGAGGACATCACGGGACAGCGGTCGCACCGGATCGTCCGGCGCGGCCTGGTCAGGACGTTTCAGCTGACCACCCTGTTCCAAGAGATGACGGTGCTGGAGAACGTGCTCCTGGGTCTGCACCTGCACAGCCGGGGAAGCTTCCGGCAGGTCCTGTTCAGCCAGCAGCCGTTTCCGCGCGACGAGATCGACCGTGGCCACGAGGTGTTGGAGTTCGCGGGGCTGGGCCCCCACGCCACGCAGCCGGCGAAGAACCTGCCGCACGGGCATCAGCGCATCCTCGGGATCGCCATGGCCCTGGCGGCTCGACCGCGGCTCCTATTGCTCGACGAGCCGGTGACCGGGATGAACCTCGACGAGAGCGGCCGGGTGATGGCCCTGGTCAAGACGATCCGCGATCAGGGGACGACCATCCTCTTGGTCGAGCACAACATGAAGGCGGTGATGGGCACCTGCGAGCGCATCGTGGTGCTGAATTTCGGCGAGAAGTTGGCGGAGGGGACGCCGGCCGAGGTGGGCCGCAACACGAAGGTGATCGAGGCATACCTGGGGGCCGAGGTCGCGCATGCTCGAGGTTGAGGATCTTCGCGTCCGGTACGGCACGGTGGAGGCGGTCAAGGGGATCTCCTTCCACGTCTCCGCCGGCGCGATCATCAGCCTGATCGGCGCCAACGGCGCCGGGAAGACGACGAGCCTGCGCGCCATCACCGGCCTGGTCCGGCCGAGCGGCGGCGACGTGCGCTTCGAGGACCGGTCGCTGATCGGCCTGGCGCCGCACGACATCGTGCGGCTCGGGATCGCGCACGTGCCGGAGGGGCGGCGGCTCTTCCCGAAGATGACCGTCCTCGAGAACCTCAAGATGGGCGCGTACCTGCGAGGGCCCAAGGCCGGCGCCTCGACGACGCTGGAGATGATCTACGAGCACTTTCCGATCCTCCGACAGCGGGGACGACAGATCGCGGGATCGCTGTCCGGCGGCGAGCAGCAGATGCTGGCCATCGCCCGGGCGCTCATGAGCCGACCGAAGCTGCTCCTGCTGGACGAGCCCTCCATGGGCCTGTCCCCGATCATGACCGCCGAGATCGGCAAGATCATCCTGCAGATCAACGCGCTCAAGGTGTCGATCGTCCTCGTCGAGCAGAACGCGATGCTCGCGCTCACGCTGGCCCGGTACAGCTACGTGCTCGAGACGGGCAACCTCGCCCTGCACGGGCCCGCCGCCGACCTGCTGCGCGACGAGGGCGTGCGCAAGGCCTACCTTGGAATCTGAAGGCCCTGCCGCGTGAGAGCCCTCCTCATGGTTCTGGGCCTCACGCTCGGCCTCGCGGCGTGTGCGCCGGAGGTCGTGCGCCGGCCCGAGGCCCTGGCTCCCATGACCGGGTCGCCCGGCAGCTCGATCGAGATCCTCAAGGAAGCGAAGGTCGAGGTGGGGCCGGGCTACCGAAGGACCATCTGGGAAGGCAGCGTCTGGACGCGTGTCGGTCGCGTGAGCCAGGGCGAGGTGTATCGGCCCGTCACGCACGTGTTCACCGTCGAGGGCGCCCACGTCCACGAGGCCTACCTCGTCCTCGACGGCGATCGCGTCGTCGGCTTCTATCTGCCGGTGGAGCGGGCGTTCTCGCCCGCTCCGGACGGCCCGAGCACGAAACTGTCGATCCGCAGGAGGGAACCATGACGCTCAGGCGGGCCCTCGTCGCGTCGCTGCTGCTGGCCCTGCTGCTCCCCGCGTGCGCCAGCGGTCCCAAATACTCGTCGCTCGTGGCCACCCAGCCCGGCGTCGCGCCGGGCCAGGGGCGGATCTACTTCTATCGCCCCAGCGCGCTCGGCACGGCCGTGCAGCCGGACATCAACCTCAACGGTCAGAAGGTCGGCACGGCCAAGCCCCACGGGGTGTACTTCGTCGACCGGGCGCCGGGCGATTGCGTGGTGACCGCCGCCACCGAGACGGAGAAGAAGCTCACGTTCACGCTCGAGCCCGGCCAGACGCGCTACGTGCGACTGAAGATGCAGCTCGGCGTGCTCGTTGGGCGGGTCGTTCCGGAGCTCGTTGATCGCAACGAGGCCGAGGAAGAGATGCGCGATCTGAGCTTCATCGCCGACCCGCTGAAGTGAGCTCACCTGGCTCTTGACCTTCGTCCCCTCCCGCAGTAGCGTCAGCGAGTCGGCGTCACCCCGGACGCCGCCTGCGCTTGCCGAAAGCTTGGTGGGATGTCCAGGTATCAGGAGTCCGAAGCGCTTCTCACGGCCGCCCGTGATGCCGTGCTCGTCGTCGACGACGGGCGGACGTTCCTCGACGCCAATCCTGCCGCCTGCCGGCTGATAGGTCTGTCCTTGGCCGACCTCGCCGGTCGGCGACTCGACGAGGTCCTCGCCGAGCCGAACCTGGACCTCGAGGCCGCCTGGCGGACCTTTCTCGACGGCGGCGAGCAGACGGGCGAGCTGCAGATCCGTCGATCCGACGGCGAGATTCGTCGCGTCGAGTACAGCGCCACCGCGCGCTTCGCCGCCGGTCGGCATCTGGCGATCCTGCGCGACATCACCGAGCGCAAGCGTGCGGAGGCCGAGCGGGCGGAGCTCCTGCAACGGGAGCAGCGGCGCCTGCGCGAGAGCGAGACGCTGCTGGCGGTGAGCCGGGCGCTCAGCTCCACGCTCGACCCCATCGAGACGCTGCGGCGGGTCGCGCGCGAGATCGCCCACGCGCTCGGCGCCGACATGGTGGGCGCCTACCTCGCCGACGCGGCGAGAGAGAGCCTGCGGCCCGTGGCGGGCTATCACGTGCCGCCCCACATGATCGACGCCTTCCGCCGCGTGCCGATCCCGATCCGCAACCATCCGGCGATCGAGGAGGCGTGGGCCAACCGGCGCGCGGTGTGGACGGACGATATGCCGGGCGATCCGCGGGTCGACCCCGAGAGCTTCCGGCAGTTCCCCCACCAGTCGGACATGTTCGTGCCCATCCGGGTCAAGGACAAGCCGGTCGGCGGCTTCTTCGTGATCTGGTGGACGGAGCGGCGGTCGATCACCGAGAGCGAGGTGCGGCTGCTGCAGGGCATCAGCGACATGGCCGGCATCTTCCTCGACAACGCCCAGCTCTACCGCGAGGCCGCCGAGACCAACCGCGCCAAGGACGAGTTCCTCGCCACGCTCTCGCACGAGCTGCGCAACCCGCTCGGCGCCATTGCCAACGCCGTGGCCGCGCTGGAGCGTCGCGCGGGCGGCGAGGAGTCGGCGGCGCGGCTGCGACAGATCATCCAGCGCCAGACGCACCACCTGGCCCGTCTGGTCGACGACCTGCTCGACGTCGCGCGCGCCACGGCCGGCAAGATCGCCCTCGAGCGCCAGCCCATCGACCTCAGCGAGGTGGCCGGCGGGTGCGTCCGTACACTGCGCGAGAGCGGCCGGGCGCGTCGCCACCGCGTGACCTTCCGGGCCGAGTCGGTCGTCGTGAGCGCCGACGCCACGCGGCTCGCACAGGTCATTACGAACATGCTCGACAACGCCGTGAAGTTCACGCCCAGCGGCGGCTCGGTGGACGTCGACGTGTGGCGCGAAGGGCAGGAGGCGGTCCTGCGCGTCAGCGACACCGGCGTCGGCATCGGGCCCGAGATGCTGTCCCGTGTCTTCGAGCTGTTCGCGCAGGCGGAGCAGCCGATGGATCGCGCGGTCGGCGGGCTCGGCATCGGCCTCACGCTGAGCCGCCGCCTCGTGCAGATGCTCGGCGGCACCATCACGGCCACTAGCGACGGCCACGGGCGGGGCGCGCAGTTCACGGTGCGGCTCCCCGTCGAGGCGACCAGCATGCCGCTGGCGAAGCCGGCCGCCCCTGGGCCGGATCGCAGCCGCCGCATCCTCATCGTCGAGGACAACGACGACGCCCGCGAGTCGCTGCGGCTGCTGCTGGAGTCGCTGGGGCACCGCGTGCTCGAGGCGGGCGACGGCCAGCGCGGCCTGGCGCTGGCGCTGCACCATCAGCCCGAGGTCGTGCTGATCGACCTGGGCCTGCCGGAGCTGGACGGCTACGAGGTAGCGCGCGCGCTGCGCTCGAGCCCCATCTGCAAGACGGCCGCGCTCATCGCGGTGACCGGCTACGGCCAGGCCGACGACCGCCGGCGTTCGAAGGACGCCGGATTCGACGCGCACCTGGTGAAGCCGGTCTCGCAGGGCGTGCTGGCCAGCCTCCTGGCATCGCCCTGAGCCGCTAGCGCCGCTTCGTCGCGGGCCGCGGCTCGCCGGCCACGCGCCAGAGGTACCACGCCGCCGCCGACCGACACGGCGCCCACCGCTCGCCCAGCACGCGCAGCGCCTTCGGGGTCGGCCGAGTGCGCGTGCCGTAGGCGCGCCGGTAGCCCTCGCGCACGCCGAAGTCGTCCACGGGCAGCACGTCGGGGCGGCCCAGCGTGAAGATCAGCATCATCTCGACGGTCCACCGGCCCACCCCCCGGATGGGCAGGAGCCGCTCGATGATCGCCTCCTCGCTCAGCTTGGCCGCCGCGCGTCGCGTGGGCACCGTGCCCGCCAGCGCATGCCGCGCAATGTCCTTGATGGCCCGCACCTTCGCGCGCGAGAAGCCGGCACGGCGCAGCCGCGCGGGATGCGTGGCGAGCACCTGCGCCGGGGTGGGGAAGCGCCCGTTGTCGTAGAGCGCCACGAAGCGGCTGAGGATGGTCTGGGCGGCCCGCCCGTTGAGCTGCTGGTGCGCGATGGCTCGCGTCAGCGCCTCGTAGGGCGACCAGCGACGGCACTCGATCCCGCACGGCCCGTGCCGCTTGATCAACCGCCGCATCACGGGATCGCGCGCGAGGAGCCGGTGCTCGGCGGGCGTCATGGCGTCATCCTTTCACGCCGCCGGCGCCCCAGCCCTGGATCAGGTAGCGCTGGACGGCGACGAAGAAGGCGATCGTGGGCACGGTGATGACGACCCCGGCCGCCATGATCATGCCCCAGTCGACGATCGTGGCGTTGAAGAGGTCGTTGACCCCGACCGGCAGCGTCTTCAGCTCCTCGGAGGTGATCAGCACGAGGGCGAACAGGAAGTCGTTCCAGGCCAGGATGAACGTGAAGATCCCGGCCGCGATGATGCCGGGCAGGGCCAGTGGCAGCACGACGTACCAGACCGCGCGCCTGAGATCGGCGCCGTCGACCAGGGCGGCCTCCTCGAGCTCGAGCGGGATGCTGTGGAAGAACGAGCGCAGGAGCCACAGGCAGAACGGCAGGCAGAAGGTCGTGTACGACAGCACGAGCGCCAGCCGCGTGTTCACGAGGCCGAGCTGCTTCACCAGGATGTAGAAGGGGATGATGATCATGATCGGCGCGAACATGTACGTCATCAAGATCAGCCCGGCGACGCGCTCGCGGCCGGCGAAGGTGAAGCGGGTCAGCGCGTAGGCGCCCATGCTCGACACGGCCAGCGTCAGCAGCACGGTAGCCAGCGAGACGCCGACGCTGTTGGTGAAGTAGGTGAGGAAGTTCGTCTCCTGGAACAGCCGGTGGAAGTTCTCCAGCGTGACGACCCGCGGGATCAGCGTGGGCGGCGTCGCGAAGATCTCCCCCGAGGGCTTGAGCGAGGTCGATAGCATCCAGGCCAGCGGGAAGGCGCCGACGACGAGCAGCAGCACGCCGCCGGTGTAGAGCGCCAGCGCGCGCCTCACGCCGCGGCCTCCTCGTCGCGGAACGCGCGGAAATAGATGGCCGTCGCCGCCACCAGGAGCAGGAACATCAGCACCGCCAGGGCCGCGCCCATCCCCGCCTGCAGATACGTGAAGCTGCGCGCGTAGGCGTAGACGGGCAGCGTTCGGACGTAGCGGCTCACGCCGCCCTCGCCGGCCATGAGCCACACCGTGTCGAACTTGGTGAACATGAAGATCGACCGGAGCAGCACGATGACGAACAGCACGTTGGCCGTCTGGGGCAGCGTCACGTGCACGAAGCGCCGCCACGCAGTGGCGCCGTCCACCTTGGCCGCCTCGTAGAGCTCGGGCGGAATCGTCTGCAGCCGGGCCAGGTAGGTCACGACGACGAACGGGAAGAACTGCCAGACGCTGGTGAGGATCAGCGACCACATGATGTGGTCCTTGCCGAGCCAGGCCACCGGGGTCCGCACGAGGCCGACGCTCATCAGCAGGTGGTTCACGAGGCCGTAGGAGTCGTTGAGGAGCCACTTCCACAGGATGACTGCGACGATGGTCGGGATCATGTAGGGGAAGAGGACGACGCCGCGCAGGACATTGCGCCCGCGGAAGGCCTCGTTGAGCAGCAGGGCGGCGCTGACCCCGAGCAGGAGCTGGAGCACCAGGGTGGCGCCGGCGTAGATCGTCCCGTAGCGCACGCTCGACCAGAATTCGGCGTCGGAGGCGAAGTAGACGTAGTGGCGCAGCCCCACGAACGTCTGCACGGGCATGAAGGCGTGCTTGTCGTAGAGGCTCAGCCAGAAGTTGTAGAGGATCGGGAAGAGGACGAGGCCGCCGAGCAGCAGCAGGGACGGCGCCAGCAGCAGCCAGCCGACGAGCGGATGGCGGTTCACGCCGGCGCCGTCCCGTGGACGCCGCTTACCAGCGCTTGGCGTTGAGCTGCGTGAGCAGCTCCTCCGCCCGCTTCTGGGCGCGGTCGGCCTCGGCCTTCGGGTCCTTGCCGCCCATGACCTCGACGACCATGTCGGCCACGATGCCCGAGCCGTCGAGCTCGGCCAGGAAGGGGAGCACGTTGTCCTCCGGCCGCGTGAAGCCGATGGGCAAGAAGCGGTGCTCGTTCAGCCCGCGGACCATGAAGTCGTGCCACGAGCGCCACTTCTTGATGCGGGCGTTCGACAGGTACTCCGGGTCGTTGAGCATCGACTTGAAGATCGGCGTCAGGTGGATCGGCACCGAGTGGCAGTACTTGAGGTAGTACTCCTTCTTGTAGAAGAGTCGGAGGAACTCGAAGGCTTCGTTCGGGTACTTCGACTGCGTGAACACGGCCCAGTTCTCGCCGTCGAGCGCCGACATGCCGACGCGCCCCTGGGGCCCCCGCGGCCGGAACATCGGCTGGAAGTGGTCCGAGTCGCGCATGTTCTCGGGCGCGTAGCGCTCGATGTAGCCGATGGTGCGGGCGCCGCTCAGGTACGCCATCGCGATCTTGCCGGTCGACAGCGCGGCCAGGGTGTCGAGGTACTTCTGGCCGGCCCAGCCGGCCGGCATGAACTTCGCCAGCTTCTGGGCGTAGTCGAGCGCCTCGAGCATGGGCTTGCCGTTGAGCTGGGGCCGCCACGTCTTGGCGTCGACCCAGGAGCCGTTGTTGCCGGCGAGCCACTCGGCGGGGTGCACGAAGCCCATGTAGAGCTTCTCGCCCGGCATCTGCGTCGCCCAGCGCTTGCCCTCCTCGGTGAGCGCCGCCGCCAGGGTCAGCATGTCGGCGTAGGTCTCCGGCGGCTTGAGCCCCTTCTGCTCGCGCAGGTCGCGGCGCTCGGCGAAGTAGGTGGCGCCCATGGCGTGGGTGACGCCGTAGTACTTGCCGTCGAAGTACTGGAGCTTCAGCGTCGCCTCGTGGATGTCCTTCTCGCCGATGGCCCGTACGAGCTCGTCCATCGGCCGGAGGAGCTTCTTCGTGTAGAGCGAGGCCGTCATGAACGGGTTGAGCTGCGTGAGGTCGGGCGGGCTGCCGGCCGCGAGCGCCGAGAGCAGCTTGGTGTTCAGGTCACCCCAGCCGAGGGCCTGCTGCTTGACCTTGAAGCCGGGGAACTTTTTCTCGAACTCCGCGATGCTCGTGTCGGCGATCGTCTTGACGGTCTGCGGCTCGACCTCGGTGTGCCAGACCTGCAGCTCGCGGACCTGCTGGCCGAGGGCGGCCGGCGCGCGGCCGAGCAGCGCGGTGGTCGCGACGCTCCCGGCGAGGAAGTGGCGGCGTGACATCTGACCCATGGCGGGCTCCTTTGCACACGACGGGATCGATGAGGCCGTTGCTGCCGCGAGTCTAGCGCAGGCGATAGAACCGGAACAACGGATTGTCGATCGACAGGACCTCGCAGCGCGCGAAGCCGGCGTCGCGCGCGCAGCGCTGCACGATCTCCGGCCGGATGGCGGTGCCGATGGCCTCCGAGGGCTGCTCGATCATCGACACAGGCAGGCAGTGCACGACGCTCCAGCCGTACATCATGCGCTCGACGTCGTCGCCGGGGGCGGTGAAGCGCTCGCCCACACGCTCGTCGGCGATCAGCACCGAGCCGCCGGGCGCCAGCGCCGCGCGGAACGCCGCCAGGGCCCTTGTGGGCCGCGCCATGTCGTGCAGGGCCTCCAGCACGACGATGAGGTCCTGGCCGGCCTCCACCGCCTCCGCGCCCTTCTGCTCGAAGCGCACCGCGAGCCCCTCGGCCGCGGCGCGCGCGCGGGCCGCCGCGATCGACGCGGCGTCCAGGTCGTAGCCGACGACGTTCGCCTTCGGATACGCACGCGCCAGCGCCAGCGTCGACCAGCCCACGCCGCAGCCCACGTCGGCGACGCGCGCCGGCGGGTCGGCGCCCAGGCGCGCGTGGAGGTCGGGGACGGCGGGCAGCCACGACCCCGTGAGGTCCTGCTGGAAGGCCGGGCGATTGATGCCGCCCTGGCCGCTGACGAAGGCCGCGCCGTACGCCTCGTAGGGCACGCCGGCGCCGCTCCGGTAGGCCTCGATCACGTGCTCGAGCGCGCCGCCGATGCCTGCCGCCATCTCGGCGAACGGCGCCAGGTGCGCGGCGTGGTCGGGGTCGACGAGGACGCCGACGTGCTCGGCCGGCATCCGGTAGCGCCGCTCGGCGGCCGGCTTGGCGGCGTCGTCGACCGCGATCAGCCCCGCCACCGCTTGTTGCTCCAGCCACTCGCGCGCGTACCGCTCGGCGATCCCCGCCGCGCTCGCGAACCCGCTCGGGGTGAGGGGGCCCCTCGCCTGGAGCGTGGCGTAGAGCCCCAGCCGCTTTCCGAGGTACACGCCGAAGAGCTCCAGCGTCTGGATCATCGCCTGGAACAGGCGATCGGTGAGCCGCTCCTCCGAGAACGACGGTGTCGTCACGCGCGGCGGTGGTTCCCGTGACGCCCGGTCAACGGGGCGGAATCCTCCAGAGATACGCGCGGTGCGTGCGCGTCAGCGAGACCTCGACCGTCTTCTCCGGCTGCCAGTCGCCCATCGCGAAGTCGTGCGAGACGACCGGGGTGCCGGGCTTGAGCTCCTTCAGCAGGGTGGGCCGCAGGCGCTCGTTGAGCTCGGGCAGCAGGTAGAGCGTCACCACCGTCGCTTTGCTGATGTCGGTCTTGAAGAGGTCTTGCTCGTAGAACGTGATCTTGTCGGCGACACCCTCCCGCTTGGCGTTGGCGCGGGCGTTCTTGATCCGCGCCGGGTCGAGATCGATTCCGACGCCGCGCGCGCCGCGCTTGGCGGCGGCGATGAGGATCTCGCCCTCGCCGCAGCCCAGGTCGTAGACGGTGTCCTTGGGCCCGACGTTCGCCAGGTCGAGCATGACGGCGATGACCTCGGGCGGGGTCGGGACCCAGACCACGTCGAGCTTGGGCGCCGGCTTGGACGCGGGCGCCGAGGCACAGCCAGCGAGCAGCGTGACAGCGAGCAGCCAGGTCGTCGTGAGGTGTGCACGGGTTCGCATAGGTTCCAGTCTTATCCCCCCAAGGCCGGCCGGTGTCAACGGTTCGGTGGCTACCGGAGTGATGTACCCTCCCAGCCATGGGAGGACCTATGAGCCGCCTCGATCCCGTCTGGGCCACCGTCGCCGAGCTGTCGAACGCCTTCGGCGCGCGCACGCTGTCGCCGGTCGACGCCGTGGAGGCGCTGCTCGAGCGCATCCGCAAGCGCGGCCCCGCGCTGCACGCCTACATCGCCGTCTACGAGGCCGAGGCCCGCCTGGCCGCCGAGGCCGCCGACAAGGCGATCCGCTCGGGCCACCGCGTCGGCCCGCTGCACGGCGTGCCCATCGCGCTCAAGGACCTCGTCGACATGCAGGGACGGGTGACGACCGGCGGCTCCAAGGTCTGGAAGGACCGCGTCTCCTCGGTCACCGCCACGCTGGCCGAGCGCCTGATCGCGGCGGGGATGATCGTGATCGGCAAGACGCACACGGTCGAGTTCGCGATGGGCAGCTTCGGCACCAACACCCACCTCGGCACTCCGCGTAACCCGTGGGATCTCGCCGTGCACCGCACGCCGGGCGGCTCGTCGAGCGGCTCGGCGGTCGCGGTCGCGGCCGGTCTGGCGCCGGTGGCGATCGGGACCGACACCGGCGGCTCGGTGCGCCTGCCGGCCGGCTGGTGCGGGATCGTCGGGCTGAAGGTCACGGCCGGGCGCATCAGCACCTTCGGCGTGCTGCCGCTCAGCTTCACGCTCGACACGCCGGGTCCGATGGCCCGCTCGGTCGAGGACGCCGCGCTGATCTTCCGCGTGCTGAACGGTCCCGACCCGCGGGATCCCCAGACGCTGGCGTGGACGCCGGCCGATCCGCTGCCGACCCTGCGCCGCGGCGTGGGCGGCCTCACGCTGGCCGTCATGCCCGAGGCCGAGCGCGCCGGCGTGGCCGACGACGTGCTGGCCGCGTACGACGCCTCCGTCGAGGCGCTGGCGCGGCTCGGCGCGCGCATCGTGCGGCCGGCGCTGCCGCACCGCTTCACCGAGTACGCGGCGGCAACGGGGCGGATCATCGGCGCCGAGGGCTACCGCTTCGTGGGCGAGCTCGTCGACGACATGAGCTTGCCGGTCGATCCGCACATCCGTCCGCGCATCCAGCTGGGCCGCAACGTCTCCGCGCGCGACTACCTGCTGACCCTGGCCGAGATGGCCGAGCGCCGCCGCGAGTTCGCCGCCGCCCTGGCCGACGTCGACGCGCTGCTGACCCCCACGGCCCAGACCGCCGCCATCCCCATCGACAAAGTCGACCAGTCCGGCACCGCCGCGTTCTTCACGCGGGTGGGGAACTATCTCGGGCTCTGCGGCCTGGCCGTGCCGAACGGCTTCACGCCGGGCGGGCTGCCGACGTCGCTCCAGATCCTCTGTCACCCCGGCGCCGAGGCCACCGCCCTCCGCATCGGCTGGGCCTACGAGCAGGCCACCGACTGGACGTCGCGTCGCCCGCCGGAGGCCTAGCGCGCGGACGGCTAGCTGCCCTGCGGGCGTTCCTCGTACTGCGGGCGGGGCGGCGAGGGGCGGCGGTCGGGCTTGAGGGCGACGACGAACGTGAGCTGGATGGATTCGCCGGTGGCGATGGTGACGGGCTTGGCGGTCTTGTCGGGCTCGCCCCGCATGCGCGGGTGCCACACGCGGGCCTCGTAGGCGCCGGGCGGGACGTCGGCCACGCGCGTCCGTCCATCCTCGGCGGTCTTCGCGAAGTAGGGCGTGTCGGCCACGTAGACGTAGCCCACCATCCAGTCGTGGATGTTGCAGCCCAGCACGATGACGCCGGCCTTGTCGAAGACGACCGGCGCGGCCGGCGTGCCGATGTAGAGCGGCAGCTCGAAGCGCTTGGGCGCCGAGAACGAGTACACGTGGTGCCGGATGTTGTCGCGGTTGGGGAACGTCACCGGCGTGCCGACCGGGACCGCCAGCACCAGCGGGACGAACGTCTTGTTCTGCTGGTCCATCACGGCGGCGGGGGGCCTCGGTCCGGTCGGCGACGTGCCCGTCGCCGTCAGCGACACGACGACGTCGGCCAGCGGCTTGCCCCCGTCGTCGCGCACCGTGGTCTCGAGCGCGCCCGCGGCGGACACCGGCGCCGGCGGGTGAGGGACGAGCAGGACGAGGGCGGCGCCGACCGCCAGCGCGAGCCAGCGCCTCACGTGGTGGCGCCGACCACCGTCGGTGTCGGCTCGGGTCTCAGGCCGAGGACGTCGTAGACCGGTACCGGCTTGGCGAAGCCGCGCAGGGCGAGCGGGCCCACCGCCTTGGCCTCGACCAGCGACTCGATCTCGACGTAGACCTGCTGGCTCACGAGGATCTGGCCGTCGCGCGCCTCCTGGCACAGCCGCGCGCTCAGGTTGGTGACGGTACCGATCGCCGCGTAGTCGAAGCGCCCCTCGAAGCCGATGCGCCCGATCGTCGCGTAGCCCATCGCGATGCCGGCGCCGAAGCCGAGCAGGTGGCCGCGCCGTCGCCACGTCTGCAGCAGGCTCGCCACGGCGTCCCGCATGGCCACGGCCATGCGCACCGCGCGGGCGGCGGGGTCGGGACAGGGCACGGGGTCGTTGAAGAAGACCATCAGGCCGTCGCCGGTGAAGCGCTCCAGCGTGCCCTCGTAGCGGAACACGAGCGGCCCGACGGCCTCGTGGTACTCGCGCAGCAGCCGCATGACCTCCTCGGCGTCGGCCGCCTCGGCGAACGCCGTGAAGCCGCGCAGGTCGCAGAACACGACCGTGATCTCGCGCCGGTGCGAGGTCAGGAGCGACTCGTCGCCAGCCGAGAGCGCGTCGGCGAGCGGCGGCGAGAAGAAGCGCTTGAGGCGGGCCGTGCGCTCCAGCTCGTCGCGGACCCGCTCGCGCTCGCGCAGGCCGCCGACCATCTCGTTGAAGGTCGAGGCCAGCTCGCCGAGCTCGTCGCGCTGCCGGATCGCCACCGACGTCGTGAAGTCGCCGGCAGCCACGCGTCGGGCGCCCTGCGCCAGCGTGAGCACGGGGCGGCTCACGCGGCGCGCGACCAGCGTGGCGCCGAGCAGCGCCAGCAGCACGCCGGCGACGGCGACGACGAGGAGGATGAGCAGCAGGCGGTCGTAGGGCGCGAGCGCCTGGGCGAGCGGACGCTGGAGCACGACGACCACGTTCTGGCCGACGGGCTCGATCCGTAGCAGGTGCTCGCCGCCGTCGAGCTCGAGCACGCCGGCCTTCCGTCCGGACGGCAGCTGCCGAGCGAGCGCCTCGCGGTCGGCGGCCGCGAGCGTGGAGGCCTGGACGGCCGCCTGGCCGCCCTCGTGCGCGACGAACGAGACCTGCAGCCCGCTCAGACGGGCGAGGTCGGCGGCGATCCGGTCGTCGATGGCGAAGCCGGCCGCGAGCCAGGCGATGGGCTCCGGCGCCATCAGGGGGACGACCGTGAGCCGGTAGAGCCGGCCATCGATGGCGACGACGTCCGAGCCCTGGCGCCCCGCCTCGGCTTCCTCGAGGAGCCGCGGCGCGGGGAAGGGCGCGCCGTGGCGCGCCGGCCGCTGGGTATCGGCGACGACGGCGCCGTCGAGCGAGGCCAGGATGAGGATGTCCGCGTCCACGCGCTGGCGGTGGTTGTCGAGCACGGAGGCGGTTGTCGCGTGATCGGCGGTGGCGACCGCGGTCTTGAGCGCGAAGTCGCCGGAGAGCAGCCGCGTCGCCGCGACGAGCTGGCGGGTGCGGTCGTCGAGCTGACGCGCGAAGAGGGTGCTCGCCAGGCGGAGCTCGTCCTCGACGTGCTGGCGGGCGGTGCTGCGCACGAACGCCGCCACGACCGCGTACCCGGTGGCCTGGATCACCACGAACAGCCCGAGGAAGACCGCGACCAGACGGCTGCGGAAGCTCTGGAATTGCATCTTCTTCATCGCCAACCGACCCCGTCACGCTACAGCGGTTGGGGCGGGCCGGCAAGCGACCCGACGGCGTCAGCGGGTGCCTTTGGGCAGGGCGGACTCGCCGTTCCCGTTCCCGTTTCCGTGACCGTTGCCGTTCCCGTTCCCATTCCCGTGCGTCGCCCCGTTACTGCGCAGGGCGGTGCGGGCCTGGGCGAGCAGATCGGGCTCGGTCGCTGCCGAGGCGCTCAGTCGACGGTAGATCGCCTCCGCGGAGGCGCGGTCGCCGGTGGCGACGAGACACTTCAGCACGCCGACGAGCGCGCGCCGCTCGGCCGGCAACCCGGCGGTGAAGTGCGCCGAGGTCACGAACATGTCGAGCGCGTCCTCGTGCACGCCGGCACCCGCCAGGATCTCCCCGGCTCGATACGCCGCCTCGCCGCTGGCCTCACGGTCCGCCGGGGGGTCGACCCCGGGGCGCGCCGGCAGGAGTTTTCGGTAGACGGCCAGCGCTTCCTTCTTCTCGTCCAGCGTGGTGAGCGAGGCCCCGGCGCCGAGGAGCGAGAGCCGGGACCAGCGCGAGCCCTCGGCCATGTACGAGGCGGTCAGGAACCACTCGACGGCGGCCGCGTGCTGGCCCTCGGCGCGCAGGCCCTGGGCCAGTCGATAGGCGGCCTCTGACGCGGCCTCGCCCTTCGACACCTCGACCAGTCGACGCAGGACGGGACGCATGCGGTCGGCCTGACCGAACTCCTCGAGCAGCCGCGCGTGCGTTTGCAGGCTGGCCGGCGTCCGGTCCGCTCGCGGGTACTCCTGCAGCAGACGCTCGTAGACCACCAGAGCCGTGCGTCGCTCGCCCGCAGACTCGTGGATCTCGGCCAGCAGGAGCAGCGCGCGAGGCGCCTCGTCGCCGCCGCCGGCGGCCGCGGACTGCGCCATGCCTCGGGCCTCGGTGGCGGCGCCCGTGCGGAACAGCGACTCGGCAAGGCCGATGCGGGCGTCCCGCGCCATCGCCGACGCCGGCGCCTTGGCGGCCAGGGTCTCCCAGGCACGCCGGGCGACCGGCCACTGGCCGGCGGCCGCCGCCGCCGTGGCGACCCTCGTGATGAGGGCGGCCGAGGGCGGGTAGGCCGGGAAGTCGTCGACCAGTCGCGAGGCGAGCCGGACCGCGAGGACGTCGGCCCAGCCACGATCGGAGGCCGTCAGCAGCACGAGCCCGTGCAGGGTGTACGGCGCCGGTTCGCGATGCGCGCGGTCGAGGAACGGCGTTGCGAATCGATCCAGCGCGCCCTCCCCATCGCCACCATTGCCGGATCGTGGCAGCGTGGCCTCGAGCTGAGCCTCGCCGCCGGGGACCGCCAGTGCCTCACCGAGCTTGCGACGCGTCTCGATGGCCGCCGGTCCGCTCGCGCGGACGACCTCCTCGAGGTCGCGCAAGGCCTCAGGCTCCTGCTGCTGTCGCATGGCGAGTCCAGACCGTGCCAGTCTTGCGATGCCAGCATATGGACTTGTGGCGTACTGGGTGATGATTCGGTCGAGCAGCTTCTGACTCGCCGCCTGGTCACCAGACCTACTCGCGAGCTCGGCCGCGAGGATGAGGAGCATGGGCGCTCGCGTGTCGCCTGGGTAGGCGTCGGAGAAGGCGACCCATGCGAGACGGGCCTGATCGCGCTGACCCGCACGCAGCTCGGCCCAGCCCAGCGCCTCGGCGGCCCGAGCGCTGTCCGGCATCCCGCGATAGCTCGCCCGATACTCGCGGTATCGGGACGCGGCGGCCGCGTACATCTGCATGCCGTAGGCGGCGTCCGCTGCCAGGAGCAGTGCGCCGGCCCGGATGGCGGGCGGTGCCTTCGACAGCATGATCGTCTCGGCCTGGCGCTGAGCGGACAGGAAGTTACGAGCCTTCAGCTCATTCTGAGCACGAGCGAGCTGGGACTCCCAGGTCGAGCGCGCAGCGGTCGCCGCAGCCGGTCCCGTCGTGCCAGCCGGGCCGGGGCCCGTCACGCCATCGCCGCCTCCGCCGCCCGACGTCCCAGCCGCGCCAGCACCGCTCGAAGCACCGGCTCCCGACGCACCAGCACCGGCCCCGGCACCACCGCCCGCTCCAGCGCCGCCGCCGGCCCCGGCACCACCACCAGCCCCGGGACCACCGCCCGCACCGGCACCGCCGCCGGCTCCAGCACCGCCGCCGGCTCCAGCACCACCGCCTGCTCCGGCACCACCGCCCGCACCGGCACCACCGCCAGCACCGGTACCACCGCCGGCGCCAGCGCCACCACCCGCACCGGCACCGCCGCCCGCACCGGCGCCGCCGCCAGCACCAGCACCGCCGCCGGCACCAGCACCGCCGCCGGCACCAGCACCGCCGCCAGCACCAGCGCCGCCGCCATCACCGGGACCACCGCCCGGACCACCGCCCGCGCCGCCACCGGCACCGCCCGCGCCACCACCGGCGCCGCCGGAACCGCCGCCGGAGCCGCCGGAACCACCGCCGGAGCCGCCGCCCGAACCACCGCCCGCGCCGCCTCCGCCGCCGCCGGCTCCACCACCGCCGCCACCTCCGCCGCCGCCCCCGCCGCCACCACCACCGCCCTTGGCAATGAGGACGGGGTGGCCTGTAACGATCGGGTCAGTTCCGGAAAAATTAGCCTCACCGGAATTCTTGGTGTGCGTGGCGACTGCGGGTGCCGCGAGCGTGATCGTCAAGCCGGACGCGACGATGGCCGCGGTCACGGTGCGCGGCAGACGTTCAGTGAAGCCCATCACCGCGGAAGTCAGGCAATCGCCATGCCCGTTCACGCTGCGGGTCGCCGCCTCGGAGATCGGCGCGAAGCCGCCTTGCCAACGGAACGACGGTGCGGGCGACCGTCTCTCGACGGGGTCGCGCGCTTCACCGTCACCGGACGGCTGCGAATCTTCACGCGCTGCATCCGCTCGAGCACCTGGTCGGCGTACTGCGCGGGCACCTCGACGAAGGCGAATCGCTCGTAGATGTCGATCGCGCCGATCGCGTGGCCGGGGATGTCGGCCTCGCCCGCCACCGCGCCCACGATGTCGGCAGGCCGAACTCCGGCCTGGCGGCCGGCATCGACGAAGAGACGGACCATTCCGCCCTCGGCGGCTGGTCCTACCGGTGTTTCGGGCTCGATCGCAGCGTGCAGCGGCCGATCGCCGGTGGCCAGGCGCGCTGCCGCGGCGGCCAGCTCGGCCATGTCCACCCCCGCCTCCTCGCTCAGCTCCTCCACAAGGGCGAGGTATTGATCGAGCCCGTCCTCGGCGGTCGCCTCCAGCAGCCGCTTCTTGAAGGCGGCCACGCGCCGGGCCGCCACCACGGCGGCCGTCGGCATCCGCATCGGTGCGAGGCGCTGACCGGTGAAGCGCTCGATCGTCCGGAGCAGACGCGTCTCTCGCGGCGTGACGAACAGGATCGCGGTGCCGGGGCGACCGGCCCGCGCGGTACGACCGATCCGATGCACGTAGCTCTCCGCGTCGGAGGGGACGTCGTAATTGACGACGTGGCTGATGCGGTCGACGTCGAGGCCACGCGCGGCCACGTCGGTCGCGACCGCGATCTCGACCTCGCCACCGCGCAGGCCGCGCACGACGGCCTCGCGCTGGGCCTGCGTGAGGTCGCCGTGGATCGCCTCGGCCGCATAGCCGCGCGCCTGCAGACGCTCGCGCAGGTCGGCGGCGCCGGTCTTGGTCCGCACGAAGATGAGCGTCGACTCCGGCGCCTCCACCTCGAGCACCCGCGTCAGCGCGTCGAGCTTCTGGCGCTCCGTCACGTTGAGATAGCGCTGCTCGACGGTGGGGACGGTGACGGTTTGACGCTCGTCCTCGATGTTCTCGGGCTCGCGCAGGTACCGGGCCGCAATCCGCCGGATCGCGGGCGGCATCGTCGCCGAGAACAGGGCCGTCTGCCGCTCGGCGGGCATCCGGCCGAGGATCCACTCGACGTCCTCGATGAAGCCCATGCGCAGCATTTCGTCGGCCTCGTCCAGGACGACCGTCCGGATCGCGTCGAGGGTGAGCGTGCCACGGCGCAGGTGATCCATCACCCGGCCCGGGGTGCCGACGACCACGTGCACACCGCTGCGCAGTCGCCCGAGCTGTCGGTCCATCGACTGCCCGCCGTACACCGGCAGGACCCGCACGGGGCCGAGCCGCTTCGCGTAGGTGTGGATCGCCTCAGCCACCTGGAGCGCCAGCTCGCGGGTGGGGGTCAGGACCAGTGCCTGCACGCGGGCGCGCGTGAGGTCGAGCCCCTGGAGGATCGGCAGCGCGAAGGCGGCGGTCTTGCCCGTGCCGGTCTGGGCCTGGCCGACGACGTCGCGGCCCGCCAGCAGCGCGGGGATCGTGCGCGCCTGGATGGCGGTCGGCGTCTCGTAGCCGACCTCGGCGAGGCCGTCGAGCAGCGCGGGCGTCAGGCCGAGCTCGGCGAATGACGAAGCCATGGCGGCCGGACGAGCTGCAAGGCCGTCGCCAGCGAGGCGCGGGCGGCTACAGCTTCGGGATGCGCAAGGTCTTGCTGATCATCAGTGAGCCGGAGACGGCCCACAGGAGGGCGAGCGGGTGCAGGCGCCAGGGCCCCAGCCAGACGACGCCGAGCGGCAGCGCGTCGCCGAGGCGCCCGAGCCAGGCGGCGACGGCGACCACGCCCACCAGGACGAGGCTCGAGGGGATCGGCGTGCCCTCGAAGTACTTCACGCCGTCGGTGCCGGCGGCGAGCGCGTCGGCGGTGACGTTGAAGCGCGCCAGCCGGCTGACGCCGCAGGCGACGAAGTAGACGAGGATGACGACGTCCCACAGCCCCGTCATGCCGGCGCCGTAGGCGATGGCGGCGGGGGCCACGCCGAAGGAAATGATGTCGGCCAGCGAGTCGAGCTCGCGCCCCATCGCCGAGTGCCTCATGCGCCAGCGCGCGACGCGGCCGTCCAGGACGTCGAGGACGAGCGCCAGCGGGACGAGCGCCACGGCCACCGCCAGCCAGCGCCCCTCGCGCCCCTCGACGTGGCGCATCATCGCGAAGACGGCGAGCACGCCGCACGCGGCGTTGCCGAGGGTGAGAAAGTCCGCCAGGTGAAAGCCGCGGATCATCGTGAGGTGAGAGCGCCGGCTGTTGGGGATCACGCCGAGCCGCTCCGCGCGGCGAACCGGCACACCGTGGCACCCGCGGCGCGCACGAGGTCGTCGCACCGCATGGTGATCGACACGGCCGGGCTGCCGGCGTTGAAGACCACGCGCTCGTTCGCGCAGAGCGCCTCGTCGATCAGCACCGGCAGACCGAACAGGTTGCCGAACGGCGGCACCGCACCCGGCACGCAGCCGGTCAGCGCGTGCAGCTCGTCCGGGGTCGCGAAGCGCAGCGTGCGGGTGCCGACCACGGCGCGAAGGGCGGCGTTGTCGGCGCGGAGATGAGCGGGCAAGACGCAGTGCACGAAGCGGTCGTCCGCGCGCACCACCAGGGCCTTGGCGCCCTGCTCGAGGCGCGTGCCGCGCACCCGCGCCGCCTCCTCGCTCGTCCGCACCGGGGCGTGCTCGAGCACCTCGAACGGCACGCCGGCCTCGCGCAGCCACCGCTCGAGGCGCTCGGTCACCGCGGTGCGGCTCACGCGGGCGCCGGCGTGCCCAGCCAGAACGGCGACGTCTTGCCGATCCGCTCCAGCACCGCGAGACGCTCGGCGCCCCGTCGCGGGTACCACGCCGAGAGGTAGTCCGCGTCGAGCATGTGCCGGCGCGTCTCGGTGCCGAAGAACTCCACGAGCTCGGGCAGGCTGATGAAGCCCTCCTCGGAGGCCGGGTTGAAGAGGCTCCAGCGACGCACGTGCTCTTCCGACCGGAAGAGGTTCATCCCCGTTCAGAGGTAGGGCGGCTTGCCGCGCGAGGCGCCGAAGCCATAGTTGAGGTGCCCGACGACGGTGCGCGGGTTGACGGTGAGGAGGCGGCCGTCGCGCATCTCCACCAGCATCGTGTCGCCGCAGTCCAGGCAGGGCGCCTCGATCCGGACCGTCCGCCCGGGGAAGAGCCACGTCGCCGAGGTGGCCTCGAAGCCGCACTGCGCGAACCACTTCTGCTCGCCCCGCACGCTGATGCGGTACTGGGTCGGCAGGCTGTTGAGAGGCGGGAAGGAGGCGATGTAGTGCGTCTCCGGGTGCAGCCAGCCGATCGGATAGGCCTCCATCACGTCCAGCAACTGCCGGCGCGCCTCGTCGACCGTCAGGCCGAGCACGCGGGCCAGCTCGGCGTAGTGCGGGGCGCGTCCGGTCTCGACGAGCGTACGCATGATGCGGTGGAACATCCGATCGGTCAGCCGGGGATCAGCCATGGTATGCGCTCATGAACGTCGTCAACCTCCGTCGAGGCGGTGGGGCGTGGTCGCTAGTGTACTGCGCGTGCGGGAGGGGCAGCGGGGAAGGCGAGACCGAGGCTCGACGCCGACCACGGCCGGCGTCGAGCCCCTCGATGCGGGTGTGCTAGCGGCCCTTGACGCGGAACTCGGCCCGTCGGTTCTCCTCGCGGCAGGCCTCGGTGGTGGCGGTGCAGATCTGCCGCTCCTTGCCGTAGCTCACCACGGACATCCGGTCGGGCGCTACGCCGTACAGCGCGAGGTAGTCCTTCACGGCCTTCGCGCGCCGGTCGCCGAGGGCGACGTTGTACTCCGGGGTGCCCCGCTCGTCACAGTGCCCCTCGATCAGGACCGCGGTGTCCTCGTGGTCTTTCAGCCAGGCCGCGTAGCCCACGAGCGTGTCGGCCGCGTCGGAGCGGATGACGGCCTTGTCGAAGTCGAAGCGGATGGCCTTCAGCTCGTCGGCGGGCACGAAGTCCTTCTGGCTCGCCCGGTCCGCGAGGACGTCCTTCTCCGGCTCGGCCGTCGGCGGCACCATCGCCACGACCGGCAACGGCTCCGGCGCGGGCGCCGGCTCTTGCTTCGACTGGATCGAAACCGGCGGCTCTGCCGGCGTCGGGGTCGGCATCGCGGGCGCGGCCTTGGGCTGGGCGCGCGTCAGCAGCAGGCCGACCGCCGGGTGCGAGTCGCGCACCATGCCGAACATGCGGTCGCCGTCCTCGGACACCTTGAGATCGGCGGTGAAGAGGCGCCCGTTGTGCTGGTGGCGCAGCAGCACCTTGCCGCTGTTGCCGACCTCCGCCACGACCTTGATGCCGGCGAGCCCTTGCCAGCGGATAACCTGGGGCACCGACTCGGCCGCCGTCGTGCCCTCCAGCATCAGCCGGCCGAGGCCGAGGCCTCCACGCTGGACCAGGTCGACCGTCACCGAGTCCTCACGCGCGGAGTGGAAGATGCCGGTGCCGGTCCAGGTGCCCTGCCAGCGACCGGTGAGGTCGACGCCCGACGACTCGGGGATGGATGCCGACGGAGAGGCCGCCGTAGCCGGGGCCACCGTGGACCAGGCCGTCAGGAGCATGACCAGCAGGAGCAAAAAGGCACGCATACGCCCTCCCATAGTGAGGTCTCGTCAGTGAGGGTCCGTGACGGGCATCGGTCATGCCACTCCGGAAGGTCTGGGCGGGTGCGGAGTTAGGCGGCGTCCGGACAGTGTCAGCGTCAGAGGTTCGACGTCACGGGCGGCAGGTTGTTATCCCGCCGCCGAGTTGACCTGTGCCGCAATGACCACTAATGTTGTCACGCCCATGTACCTGTCGCATTTCGGGTTCGCCGAACTGCCGTTCTCGAACACCCCGGACCCGCGCTTCGTGTACCTGAGTCCGCGGCACGAGGAGGCGCTCGCCCACCTGCTGTACGGCGTCCGGGAGCGGGGCGGCTTCGTGCAGCTCACGGGCGAGGTGGGCACCGGCAAGACGACGACCTGTCGCTACCTGCTCTCGCAGCTGCCGGAGGGCGTGGACGTCGCGCTCATCGTCAATCCGATGCTGACGCCGGAGGAGCTCCTGGCGACGATGTGCGACGAGCTCCGCGTCCCGTATCCGGCGGAGCCGCGCACGCGCAAGACCTTCGTCGACGCGCTCTACCAGCACCTGCTCGCCGCGCACGGGCGGGGCCGCCGGACGGTGCTGATCATCGACGAGGCCCAGAACCTCAGCGTGGACTCGCTCGAGCAGCTGCGCCTGCTCACGAATCTGGAGACCGCCACCGAGAAGCTGCTGCAGATCGTGCTCATCGGCCAGCCCGAGCTGACCACGCTGCTCGAGCGCAAGGACCTGCGTCAGGTCGCGCAGCGCGTGACCGCGCGGTATCACCTGCAGCCGTTCGCGGAGAAGGACACGCGCGCGTACATCGCGCGCCGCCTGCTCGTGGCCGGCCAGAACCTCCGGCTCTTCGAGCCCGCCGCGCTCCACATGGTGCACCGCACGTCGCGCGGCGTGCCCCGGCTGATCAACGTGATCTGCGACCGGGCGCTGCTGGGCGCGTTCTCCGAGGGCAAGCGCATCGTCGGCGCGCGCACGGTGCGCCGGGCGGCGCGCGAGGTGGCGGGCGAGGGCATGACCCGGCTCCGCCGCTGGCTGCGCGGCGCGGCGGCCGTCGCCGCCGTCGCGTTCCTGCCGGCCGTCGCCGTCGGCGGCGCCATGGCGGGATGGTGGCGCCTGCCCGCGCTCGAGGACTGGCGCGGGGAGCGCTGGGGCGGCCGGCGCGTGGCCGCTCCGGCCGGGGCGGTGGCCTCGAGCGTCGAACCGGGTACGGGTGTCGCGTCGGCGTCGCCCGCCGCGCAGCCGGTGCTCGCCGCCACGCCGGTCGCGGCGCGGCCGTCGTCGGACCTCGACGCGCTCCTGACCGCCCGGTCCTCGCCCGACCTGGCGCCCGCGCTCGCGCGGGTGCTCGGGCGCTGGGGCGTGACCGCGCCACCGGGCGAGGACCCCTGCCGCGCGGCCGTGCGGGCGGGGCTCGAGTGCTACGACGGTCGCGGCAGTTGGACGGTCCTGCGGCGCCTCGGGGTGCCGGTCGCGCTCAAGCTGGTCACCGCCGACGGGGGACGGCACTACGCGGCCGTGACCGGCCTGCAGGGCGACACCGTCACGCTCCAGGTCGGTGACCGCGAGGAGACGGTTCCGGTCGCGATCGTCGACCGGATGTGGGATGGCGTCTTCTCGGTCGTGTGGCGGCCCTTGCCCGGGGTGGCCCGGGTGCTGAGCCCCGGCATGCAGGGGCCTGGGGTCGCCTGGCTGCGCCGCGCGCTCAACGAGGGCGACGTGGTGTCGCGCTCGCGCGGCCCCGCCGTCTACGACGAGGCGCTCGCCGCCAGCGTCGTCGCCTTCCAGCGACGTGAGGGGCTCGAGGCGGACGGGATCGCTGGGATCGAGACGCTGGTCCGCGTGAGCACGCGCCTGGATCCGAGCGCGCCACGGCTGGCCGGCGTGTCCATCACGAGGTGAGTGATGTCCTACATCCTTGATGCGCTCAAGCGGGCGGAGCAGCAGCGCGGCGCGCCGGCGCGGGCGGCTGCGTCCTTGCCAATGGCGATCGCGACCGACTACGACCGTCGGCCACGGTGGCCGTGGATCGTCGGCGGCCTCGCCGCGGTGGCCGTCGTCGCCGGTGCCGTCGTGTTCTGGCCCGCGCGTGAGACGAGCGCGCCCGTCGTCGCGCCGCAGGAGACGGTCGCCACGCGCCCCACGCCCCCCGCGGCCACGCTGCCGGCGAGTGCTCCGCCGCGCACGAGCCCGCCCGCGGCCGGGAGCGTGCCGCCGCCGGCGAGCGCACCGTCGACGAGCGCGCCGTCGCCGGCGCCTCCACCGCCACCGGTGAGCGCTCCGCCGCCGGTGAACGTGCCAGCGGTCGCGAGCGCTCCGGCGGCGCCACCGGCGCCCCCACCGCCGGCGCCCGCGCCGGCCGTCGTGCGCCCGACACCGGCGCCCGAGGTGCCGCGGCCGACCCCGCGCGCGGTCCCCGAGCGTCCCGTCAGCCCGCCGCCCGCGCCGCGGGTGGTGGAGCCACGGCCGGGCCCGGCGGTGAGTCGCACGGCGCCGCCCGCGGTCGTCGAGCGCGCGACGCCGCCGCCCGGCCCGCCGCCGGCCGCGGAGGATCGGAGTGCCGCGGGCCGGTCGGTGGCGTCACCAGCGCCGCGGCCGACCTCGCGCGCGTCGGAGCGCGCCGTGCCGCCGGTCGGCGACGTCGCCCGCGCGCCGTCGCGCGGGCCCGCGCCGGAGGCCTCCGCGCCCGTCGCCGGCGGCGGCGACCTCAAGGCGCTCGCCGCCAAGCTGTCGATCCAGGTGCTGAGCTGGGCGCCCGAGCGGAAGGACCGCTTCGTGTTCCTGTCGGGTCGCAAGTACGGCGAGGGACAGCTGGTGGACGAGAAGATCCTCGTCGAGCAGATCAACGAGGACAGCGTCGTCCTCTCCTACCAGGGCGAGCGGCTGACCCTCAAGGGACGCTGACGCCGGCCCGTTCGAGCATCGAGCGGAGCACGGACTCGGCGTCGAAGTAGGCCGCGGCGATCTCCCGGGCCGCGCGGGCGTGGCCCTCCCAGTCGCGCTCGATCGCGTCGAAGGCGTTCACGATGTCGTCCAGGTTGCTCCAGCCGAACAGGCCGCGGCCGGAAGGCAGGATGTTGCTGAAGGCCGTCTCCTGGGTGACCACCGGCCGTCCCGCGGCCAGGTAGGTCGCGCTGCGATCGCTGAACCAGCCGCTCCGCAGCCGCACGTTCTGATCCTTGGCGACCGTGAACTCGCCGCGGGAGTGGCGGATGTAGTCGCGGTACGTCGTGACGTCGCCCGACACCCCCGCGGCGGGCACGACGCGCCAGCCGTGGGACCGCAGCCGCGGCTCGGTCTCGGGCGCGTCGGGGGTGATGTCGAGCGCCAGCTCGATCGCCGCCGAGGTGCGCCGCGGCAGGTCGAGGATCTTCAGGAACTCGCGCTCCTTGCTCCAGTAGTACGTCTCGCCGCGGAACACCCGGTCCTTCTGGTGCCGCCACGTCGCGATCGTCGTGTACGCCGCGCCCTGCGTGGGCGGCGCGGGCGGCCAGAAGTCGAGCACGACCGGCTGGCGCGTGGGGAGCCACGTGAAGCGCTCGAGCGGCACGCCGCAGTCAGGGCGCCCGAAGTTCTCGCCGTACGAGAAGAGCGCGTCGTGGGCGGAGAGCTGCTCCATCGCCTTGGCGTCGCCCTCGGCGACGCCGATCTGGGTGGCGACGGGGTCGGTCTCGACGTACAGCCGCCGCGCGGTGCCGGTGAGGTGGTCCTCGCGGACCTCCTGGGCCCCCGTCACGTTGAGCATCGCGGCCGCCTCGCGGTAGACCGTCCGCAGCCGCCCCTCGTCGAGGCCGTAGCAGCGTCCGTCGAGCGCGTGGACACGCGAGGCCCAGCGGTCGCCGAAGCCGTGGGCCTCGAGGGCGGGCAGCACGGCCTCGATGTTGCGCGCGGGGTCCGGCGTGAAGTCGGCGAGGGCGGGGTCGTACACCCACCGGCTCGAGTCCTCCACGTAGTAGGGGTCGAAGCCGAGGCGGCGCAGCCCGACCAGGAAGTGGAGGAACTGCCAGGTGACGCCGGCCATTGGGTAGAGGAACGCGATCCCGAAGACGACGACGGGCCGCCCGCGCGTCACTGGGCCACCGGCGCGGCCTGGATCGCGTGCAGCCGTGCGTACACCTGGCGCCGCCCGAGCAGTTCGCTGTGCGTGCCCTGCTCGACGACCACGCCGCCCTCGAGGACGACGATCCGGTCGGCGTGGCGGACCGTCGAGAGCCGGTGGGCGATGATCACCGTCGTCCGACCCTTCATGAGGCGGACCAGCGCGTCGAGAATCGCGCGCTCGTTGTCCGCGTCGAGCGCGCTCGTCGGCTCGTCGAGGATCAGCAGGGGCGCGTCCTTCACGAAGGCGCGCGCGATCGCCAGCCGCTGGCGCTGCCCGCCCGAGAGCGTCACGCCCCTCTCGCCCACCACCGTCTCGTACCCCTGGGGCAGCGCGGCGATGAAGTCGTGGGCGTTGGCGTCGCGGGCGGCGCGCTCGACGGCCTCGTCCGAGGCGTCCGGCCGCCCGTAGGCGATGTTCTCCCGGATGCTGGCCCCGAAGACGATCGGGTCCTGCAGCACCACGGCGATGTTCTCGCGGAGCGAGCGCAGGGTGAGCCCGCGCAGGTCGCGGCCGTCGAGGGTGATGCGCCCCGCCTGGGGGTCGTAGAACCGCACGAGCATGCTCGCGAGCGTCGTCTTGCCGGCGCCGGAGGCGCCGACCAGCGCGACGACCTCGCCCGGCCGCACCGCGAGCGAGACCTCGCGCAGCGCCGGCTCGCCGCTGCCGTAGGCGAAGGTGACGCGCTCGAAGGCGAGGGCGCCGAGGGGGCGGCCCGGCAGCGGAACGGCGTCGGGGGCGTCGGTGACGTCGGGCTGCACGTCGAGCAGGGCCAGCACGCGACGGGCGCCGGCGGCCGCGCCCTGCACCGCCACCGCCGTGTAGGCGAGCGTCTCCAGCGGCTTGTAGAGCATGACGAGGTAGGCCGCGAGCAAGACGACGTCGCCGGGGGTGAGGATGCCGTCCAGCGCGCGCCGGGCGGCCAGCCAGGTCACCGCCGCGGTGCCGATGGCCATCAGCAGCGACACGACCATCTGCGAGCCCGTCTGCAGCAGGGTGAGGTGGAGGTTGGCGTGCAGGCTGGCCGCGGCTTGGCGCTCGAAGCGCTCGCGTTCGAGCGGCTCCCGCGCGAAGGCTTGTACGGCCCGGATCGCGGTCAGCGTCTCCTGGACGCGGCTGCTGACGTCGCTCTCGCGCTCGTGCACGCGCAGCGAGTAGCGGGTCATCGGTCGGTCGAGCCGGCGGATCAGCATCACCAGCGGGATCGCGATGGCGAGCGCGGCGACGGTCACGCGCCAGTCGCGCAGCCCCATGACGATGGCGATGCCGACCAGCGTGAGGGTGGCGGTGGTAGCGGGGACGATCGCGTTGTTGAGCAGGGTCTGCACGGCGTAGGTGTCCCACGCCACGCGGTAGAGCGAGTCGCCCACGCGCGTCGTGTCGTGGAAGGCCAGCGAGAGCTTCTGGAGGTGCTCGAAGAGCATGCAGCGCAACCGGAAGACCATGCGGAGGGCCGCGCGGATGACGAGGTTGGTCCCCAGCATGGCGAGCGCGCTGACGAGAATCTGCAGCCCCACCATCGCCGCGACCAGCACGCCGAGGAGCGCCGTCCGGGAGGGCATGGTCAGCGGGGCAGGAGGCGGCTCGCCGCCGAGGACGGAGTCGATCACCAGCTTGAGGGGCCACGGCTGCAGGAGTGCCGCCACGGTGGAGCCGACCAGGAGGGCGAGCCCGGCGGCGACCCGCACGCCGTCTCCCTGCAGCGCGATCCCGAGCAGGCGGAGGCCCGCTCGTACGGTCGACATCAGCGCGTCTCGACGTCCAGCGTCTCGCGGGCCGTGGCCATCGCCGCTCCGCACTCGCGGAACGCCGCCAGTGCGAGGAGGAGCCCCGCGCTGCCCAGCGCCGCCGCCGCCGTGAGGACACCGTCGAAGCCGGCCAGCAGGGCCCCCGCGCTCAGCACCATCATCCCGACGCCCACCACGGGCCGATAGTGCGGCTCCGCGCGGAAGCGGACCATCTGCCGGCCCTGTCCGTGCTCCTCGATGGCCAGCCGCACGCGCACCGCGCTCAGCCCGCCGGCGCGGACCTCGAGATCCCAGGCGTCGTAGTCGCCGCCGCGGGAGACGAGACAGCCGTCCTGACCCAGCCGCGTCTCCACCCCTTCCAGGCGCGCCTCGGCCGACCGCCACTGCTCGGTCCACACGCTCCAGGTATGGACACGAGGCACCGTGAACCCGCCCGGTCCGTGCCGCCGCCACGGCGTCAGCGCGCTGCTCAGGCGCCCGCGCAATCGCGCCACCGGCTGGAGCAGGTGGAGCAGCGCCGTGAGCGCGTGCAGCCCGATCCGCCGCCACCGTGATCGCTCCGGGAAGGACGCGCGCGTGCCGCTGATGACCGCCTGGGCGATCGAGGCGCCCGCGGTGAGGGCGAGCAGGGGGACCGCGAAAAGCAGCGGCCGCCAGAGCATGCCGAGCAGCGAGAGCCCGGCGAGCGCCACGACCAACAGGTACCACTCGGGCATGAGGGTGACGCTGGCGATGCCGGGCCCCGTGTCGCGATAGATCGACTGGAAGGGCGCGCTGCCCCACGTCCCGTGATAGATCCGCGACCGGTGAGCCAACGCCCGCGTGAGCCCCTTGCCGTAGAGCCGGCCCGACCACGACACGTGGCCGGCCGCGTTGTACTTCTCCGGCCACTTGCGCTCCAGCATCGCCTCGGCGACGCCGTAGCCGACCTGCTGGCGCAGGTATGCGCGGATCGAGTTCCGGCGGTGGTGCCACACCATCGCCGGAGCGCTGAAGCCGAGGGTCCAGCCCTGCTCCTGCAGGCGCCAGCACACGTCGACGTCGTCGCCGGCCCGGCGGAACTGCGCGTCGAACCCGCCGATGGCCTGCAGGCGATCCTTGCGGAAGGCCATGTTGCAGCCGGGGATGTGCTCGGCGACCTCGTCGGAGAGCAGGACGTGGATCGGTCCGCCCGGCGCGTTTGCCACGCAGGCGGCCAGCGCGCCGTCACCCGGGGGCGGGATGTTCGGCCCGCCGATGCCGGCGTGGTCGCTCGACATGAACGCCGCCGCAAGGTACGTGAACCAGTGCGGGTCGGGGTAGGCGTCGTCGTCGATGTAGGCGACGATCTCGCCCGCCGCCGCGGCCAGCCCGACGTTTCGCGCGTGACTGAGCCCGCGGTTGGGCGTGCTGATCACGCGCACGCCGAACTCGCGCGCGATCTCGGGGGTGGCGTCGGTGGAGCCGTCGTTGACGACGATGACCTCGTACGACGGATACTCCAGCCTCCCGAGCCACTCGAGCGTGTCGCGGATCGTGCGCGAGCCGTTGTAGCTGCACACCACGGCCGAGATCATCGGCCACTCGGCGTCCTTCGGCCGCGGCAGCTCGGCCAGCGCGTCGCGCACCGAGCCCAGCGCGGGCTTGGGCGAGCGGTCGCGCCGGGTGATCCCGAACTCCCAGTCCTCGATGTCGACGCCGCCGCAGTGCCACTCGTCCGTCCACGCGAACACGAAGGCGCCCGCCACCCCGGCCTTGAAGGAGGTGGCGAGCTGCGTCTCGAGACCGCGCGCCTGACCCTCCTCGCCGTTGCGCATGCTGTCGAGGCCGACCTCGCCCAGCAACAGCGGGCGGTCGCCGGCGATGTTGTGCAGGCGGGCGAGGTAGGACGCGAGGCGCTCCTGCGATTCGAGGTAGACGTTGAAGCACACGAAGTCCAGGAACGGCAGATCTAGGTACTCCGTCGTCGGATAGTTCACGTAGGTGACGAGCGCGCCCGGATCGACGTCCTTGGCGGCGTCGTAGAGCCGGTGCAGGTGCCGCTCGATCCCGCTGGCCCCGTGCCACCGCACGATCGGGGCGGGGATCTCGTTGCCGATCGCCAGCGCGAGCAGGGCGGGGTGGTCCGCGTACTGACGCACCGCCGACCGCAGCGTTTGCTCCGCCGCGCGCGCGCGGCGCCGGTCGTCGAGGAAGGTGACGTGCTGCGGCCACCACAGCCCGACCATCACCCGCAGGCCATAATCGGCGGCGACGTCGAGGAGCCAGGGCGCCGGGGCCGTGTAGGTGCGCACGGCGTTGAAGCCCGCGGCAGCGATCTGGGCGAAGTCGCGACGCACGACCGCAGGCGACGGAAACAGGGCCCCGTCGGCGCTCGGCCGGAAGGTGCCGTACGTCACCCCTCGTACCCAAAGTTTCTGGTCGCCGGCGTACAGGAACTTGCCGGGGGCAGAGGGGCGCGCGGCGGACCACAACTCGTTCAGGAGACTCATGCCGTCGCGTGCCGCGTACTGCGGTCGCTGGGTGAGGTTGCGCACGCAACCCTCATGCCGTCGGTTTGAGAGCAACGTGGGCGCATGGTTTGGCGGTCGGACCCTCTCAATTCCGGGGATTTTACACGGTGATGTGAGTAAAGAATTTCACCCGTCGTGCACGGCGCCGTCTACGCGACAACGGCGCGACCGGATCTGACGTTGGCCAATCAACACTCGCGATGGATCTCCCGAGCGCCCCGGAACGACCGCAGGGGCGACTCCCGCGGCGCCCGTCTCGCGAGGGCCTCCGCGTTATCGAGAACCCGCCGCCATGCCGTGACGTTCCCACGCGGCTCGTCGTCCCGGCCGCGGCGGCGCGCATCAGCCGGCCGCGGCGGATCCGGCCGCGCCCGGCTGGGCCGGACGGGCGACCTGGACCGCCGCCAGGCGCTCGATCACCTGGACGACCGAGCTCGTGTCCATGTCGGCGAGGCCGGCGGCCAGCGCGGCCTGCTGGTAGCGCTGGGCCACGTTGGCGAAGCTCACCGGCACGTGCAGCTCGCGGGCGATCGCGTTGAAGGTGTCGAGGTCCTTGTTCATGAGTTGAACCTTGAAGCCCGGCTCGAACCGGCGCGGCACGAGCGCGGTCGGGATGCGCTCGACGGCCCGGCTGGCGCCGCTGCTGACCTTGACGACCTCGTAGACCGTCATCGGGTCCAGCCCGGCCTTCACGCCGAGCACCACGCCCTCCATCATGGCGAGCGAGTTCACGCACGCCATCATGTTGTTGATCGCCTTCACGGTGTTCCCAGCCCCGACCGGACCGACGCTGAAGATGTTGGGCCCGATCGCCCGCAGCACCGGGCGCGCGCGCTCGAGGATCTGCGCGTCGCCGCCGACCATGATCGCTAGCGTCGCCGCGCGGGCGCCCGTCACGCCGCCGCTCACCGGGGCCTCGAGGAAGTGCAGGCCCTTCGCGCGTGCGCGTGGTTCGAGCGCGCGCGGCGTGGAGGGCAGCACGCTGCTGAGGTCGATCAGGATCGTGTCCGGCCGCGCGCAGTCGACGAGCCCGCCGGGCGTGAGGTAGAGCGCCTCGACGTCGGGCGACGCGGGCAAGCAGGTGAGAATGATCTCGGCGTGCTGGGCGACGTCGGCCACGGAGGTCGCGGCGCGCGCGCCGCCTTGCACGAGGTTGGCCATCGCTGCGGGGTTCTTGTCGAAGACCGTGAGCGGGAAGCCGGCTTTCAGCACGTTGCCCGCCATGGGGTTGCCCATGTTTCCGACACCGATGAACCCCACCGACACGCCCATCGATTGCCCTCCCGCGGCCCCGGATGCGCGGATCATAGCCCACTCTCGAGATCTCTGCTCGCGATCGAGCGGCTGATTCCTGGCCGGCGCGCGACAGTCCGTCACGCCAATCCGCTCAGAGCCTGACCGGCCCCGGCCGTAAACCCCCGCGGCGCCGAGGCGTCCGCCGTGGCAGGACCCTTGCCGAATGACCCTCCGGACCACCACGGGGGGCGATATGACAGTCTCGTCAAGCGGATGGAGGGCGGCGGCGCTCGCCGCCGTGTGCATGTTAAGTTTCCCGACGATCACGTCGGCGCAGGCGACGAAGGCCGGTGTCGTGACCACGCTGCAGGGCTCGGCGACGGTGGCGCGCGCCACGGCGACGCAGCCGGCTCCGCTTCGCTTCAAGGACGACGTCTTCGAGCAGGATCACATCGTCACGGGCGAGAGCTCGATCGTGCGCATCCTGCTCGGCGGCAAGGCGGTCGTGACGGTGCGCGAGCGTTCGGCACTGACGATCCACGAGACGCCGACCACCTCGACCATCGAGATCAGCTCCGGCAAGATCGCGCTGGCCGTGGCCAAGGACCGGATGAAGCCGGGCGAGTCCGTGCAGATCAAGACGCCCAACGCGATGGCCGGCGTGCGCGGCACGGTGGTCATCGCCGACGTGGCCGCGCCCAATCAGCTCGGTGGCGCCGTCACCACGCGGTTCACGCTGCTGACCGGGCTCGTGGACGTGGCCCGTCTCGACGGCGCGGGCCAGCCGTCCGGCCAGGTCGTGATGCTCCATCCGCTGCAGTCGATCACGGTGACCGGCCTCATGCCGCCGGGCGCCGTGCGGACGCTCACGCGGGCCGAGGCGCAGGCCGTCGCGGCCGACTACAAGGTCACGCTGCCCGCGCCGCCGCCCCCGGCGAACGTGCAGGTGACCGAGCAGCAGATCGAGATCGCCGTGCAGCACTCGGTAGCGCTCACGGGCGGCCAGTCGGGCAACGGCGTGCCGACGACCGAGCGCGCGCGGAACGAGCAGGCTGAGTCCGGTGAGACGGGCAGCGCGTCGCCGTCCAGCGTCACGGTGGGGACCGGTGGGACGAGCGGCGGCGGATTCGGCGTGAACGCCGGGGCCAACCTCGGCAGCACCGCGAGCGTCAACAGCGGCGTGAGCGCCGGCGGCGGAACCGTCAGCGCCAGCACGACCGTGGCGGTCGGAGGCGGTGCAGTCGGCGCGGGCCTCGGTGTGTCCGTCGGCGGTGGCGGGATCAGCGCCGGTACGACCGTAGCGGTCGGCGGCGGGGCGATCGGCGCCGGCGGGAGCGTGACGGTCGGCGGCGGTGGCATCGGTGCGGGCCTCGGCGCCGGCGTCGGCGGCATCGGTGCGGGCGGCGGCGTCAGCGTGGGCGGTGGCGGCGTCGGCGTGGGTGGCACCGTCGGTGCCGGCGGGCTCGGCGCGGGCGTGGGCGTCGGAGTCGGCGGCGGTGGCGTGACCGGCGGCGTCACGGTGGGCGGCGTGGGCGGCGTGACGGTCGGCGGTGGTGGCAGCACCGGGACCGGCGGGAGCGGTGGTGGTGGGCTCCTCGGCGGTCTCGTCCCGAAGGTCCTCCCCCTGAAGTAGCCCCGATACCAGCGGGGCGGCCCCCCCGGCCGCCCCGTTCTCAGTACTGCCAGGTGAAGAAGAGCGTCACGAAGTTCCGGTGGTAGCTGAAGACGTCCAGGTTCGAATCCACGATCTTGTTGATGTACTCCGCCGTCACGAAGAACGCTTGATCGCGCGTGAACCACGGCAGCGGCACCTCGACGCGGGCCGTGTTCGTGTATTCGTAGTCGACGCGCTCGACCGTGCGCGGGGCCCCCGTCGGCAGGAACGTGTGGACGTTCTGGTAGTTGCGGTAGTGCAGGTCGAAGTCGTAGCCGAGACGGATGTTGTGCCAGGGCAGCGTGTACTGGGCGCCGGCCAGGAAGCGTTGGCCCAGGTACGCGTAGTTCTGGCCCCGCGTGTCGTCGTAGTCGACCTGGTAGCCGACCTTGAGGAAGTGCCGATCGCGGTCGAACCGCACGAAGTGAACCGCCCCGAGCAGGTAGTTGACCGCGTCCTGGAACTCCGCGGTGGGCAACGGGCGGGTCTCGCTGAACTCCTTGAACTCGAGGCGGGCCTGGAACGTGGTGAGGTGTCGCGCGCTCTCCGCCACCGTCAGGTACGCCGAGACCGCGTTGCGCTGCACGAACTCGTCGTTGTCCAGCACGAGGTAGTCGTAGCCGTACGTGAGACCCGCCTGCATGAGGAGGTCGAAGGCGGTGAACGCGCGGCCGATCCGGAGCACGCCCGTGTAGTCCTGGACGTCGAACGAGGGCAGGCGATTGTTGTGGGTGCCGAGAAACGAGAAGGCGATGGTCCCGAACCAGTCGTGGCTGCGGAGCCAGTCGAACTCCAGGGTCACCGCGAGGAGCTCGCCGGACGTCTCCTGCGGCCCTCGGCGCAGGGCGGCGACGAGGGGATCGTCCTCCTGCTGGTCGGGGGCGGTGGGGGCGTTGTCGTCGTAGAACGCGCCGACCCGGACCTGCGCGCGAAAGCGCCGTGCGGTCTCGAGCGACGTAACGATGGCGTTCTTGAGGCGCTCCGCGGGGGCGGTCAGCGGGGAGGCCGGGCGGAGCTGGCCGATCTGCGTCAGCTCCTGCTCGGCCTGGGACGGCAGTCCCAGGCGCTGCAGCGCGAGCCCGGAGTAGAGGCGCGTGAGGTCCGCGATCGCCGGGTCCGTGGTGCGGCCGGCCCGGAACGCGGCCAGCGCGTCCTGGAAGCGGGACTGACGGTAGCGCAGGAAGCCGACGTAGTAGCCGAGCGAGTCGAGGTCAGGCTGGCGCGCGAACACCTCCTCGAGGATCGGCTGCGCGCGCTCGTACTGCTCGAGCGCGACGTAGGCCAGGCCGAGCTGCAGGCCGATCGCCCCCTCGGTCGGCGCCAGCCGGCGCGCCTTGAGCAGCACCGGGATCGCCTCGGTCGGCTGTCGCTTGCCCATGAGCGCGACGCCGGTGTAGTAGAGCGCCTCCACGTGATCTGGGTTCTTCGCGAGCGCCTGCCGGAGCAGGTCGAGGGCCTTGTCCCACTGCTTGTCCTCGACGGCGAGGATCGCTTCGGCGACGTAGACGTCCGCGTCGGTCGGCTGCGCGGAGAGCGCGGCCGGGGCCAGCGCGACGAGCGACAGGAGGACGACGGCGGTGAGCGTGGCGCGAGGCATTCAGGCGCGCCTCCGCGCGACGTACTCGGCGACGGTGGCCGTCGAGTCCGGATCGAGACCCGTGAACGCGACGCCCGCCTCGTCGCCCCGCCGCCAGGCGATGACGCCCTCGGCCACCAGCTGGCGGGGCAGCAGCCCCCCCTCGCAACGGATCTCCACGCGCATCCCCGGAGCCCACGTCGTCGGGACCCCGGCCAGGGCGATCCCCCCCTCGCTGACGTCGCGCGTGACGACGACGCGCGTCTCGCCGGCACCGAGCAGAATGACGGTGGCCGCGACGTCGAGGACGGCCCGAGGATGCTTGCGGATGTCGGCCGGCAGCACGCCGTAGATCTTCACGGGCTGGGAGCGACCGCGGACGGTCACCTCGCCCAGCTCGCGGGTGACGAACTCGCCTCCAACGTGGCGCTGCGTGAACTCGCTGACGATGATCGGCACCCCGTACTCCTTGGTGAGGGACTCGAGCCGTGAAGCCAGGTTGATGGCGTCGCCGATGGCCGTGTACTCGAGCCGCTGCTGGGAGCCCAGCGTGCCCACCACCGCCTCGCCGGTGTTGACCCCGATCCCGGTGCGGATGGCCGCTCCCAGCCGCGCCTCCCAGCGCGCCGACACCTCGAGGGTGCGCTCCTGGAGCTCGAGCGCGGTGCGCAGCGCGTTGCGGACGTGGTCGGCATTCTCGAACGGCACGTTGTAGAGGGCCATGACACAGTCGCCGATGTACTTGTCCACCGTGCCGCCGTGGCGGAAGATCACCTCGGTCATCTCGGTGAGGTACTCGCGCAGCATCTCCGCGACTTCCTCCGGCTCCAGCCTCTCCGCGAGCGCGGTGAAGCCGCGGATGTCGGCGAACAACACGGTGAGCAGGCGCCGGCTCGACCCCAGGCTCGCCTCGTGTCGATGGCGGACGACCTCGCGGAGGACCTCCGGCGAGAAGAACTGGGACAGGCGACGGCGCTCGCGCTGCTCGCGCACGAAGTTGTCGACCACGGTGACGCCGTAGCCCAGCGTCAGGGCCAGCCCCGCCGCCAGGGTGCGCAGCCACACGTCGGCGTAGGCGAACCCCCCGTAGGCGGCGGCCGTGACGAGACCGCCGAGCAGCGCAACGCCGCCCAGTGCCCGCAGCGGGTGCAGGCGCACGACGAGCGCGCCGGCCGCCAGCGCCGCCGCCACCGCCAGCGCCGCCGACGCGGCCCCCGGCACCGCGCGCACGCGGCTGCCGCGCACGTAGGTCTCGAGCGTGTTGGCGTGGACCTCGACCCCGGGCATCAGCTCGCCGCCGCGCGTGAAGGGCGTCGCGAAGATGTCGTGCATGGGCTCGCTGGTGGGGCCGATCATGACGATCTTGCCGCGGAAGAACTCCGAGGGAACCTCGCCGGTGACGACGCGGTAGTAGGGCACCCACGGGAACGTGCGCGGCGGTCCGCTGAAGTTGATCAGGATCTCGGGCTCGCGCGGCAGGGGCGCGGCGGGCAGTCCGCCGCGCGTCGCGACCTCGTACAGCGCGACGGCCAGCCCTGGCAGCCACTCCGCGCCGGTCCACACGCGGAGCGGGGCCCGGCGGACGTTGCTGTCCGGGTCGTGCCGCATGTTGACGGCGGCCACGCCGGCCGCCCCCGCGCTGATGGCCGGCACCGGCAGGTTCGGTGCGTGGCGGGTGTAGAACCCCTGATGGTCGACGACGGGGGCGGCGCCGAGCACCACGTTGCCCGCCCGCGCCGCCGCCGCGCCGAGCGCCGCGTCGTCGGCCGCGCCCCGCGACGATGGCTGATCGAAGATCAGGTCGACGCCGATCGCCAGGGGTTGCCCCGCCGCCACGGTGTCGATCAGGCGCGCGTGCATCGCGCGGGGGAAGGGCCACTGCTCGTTGAGCTCGACGAAGGACGATTCCTCGACGCTGACGATGACGATGGGCGCGACGGGCTGCCGGGCGCCACGGAGCTCGAAGAACCGCTCCAGCAGGCCGAGCTCGTAGGGCTCCAGCCCGCCCAGGACGGCGAGCGTGCCGGCCACCGCGGCCGCCGCCACCCCCCCGCGGTACCGCGTGAGGAGTGACAGGGCGCGGTCACCGAGCATCCCTTCACTCTATCCCGCCGGCGCCGCCGGCCGGAAGAACCGAGTGGCCGGTGGTGATCTCCCCGTCCGGCCGGGCCGGTATAATTGAGCCCATCGTTGCCGGGCCCGTCGGCCTGGCCATCACCGAGAGGCTGTGACGGCATGAGTGAGTCCGAGGACTTCGCGACACTCTTCGCCCGCCACGAGGCCGGACCGGCGCTCGAGCGCGGCCAGGTCGTCAAGGGGCGGGTCATCCAGATCAGGGGCGAGCACATCTTCGTGGACGTGGGCGGCAAGGGCGAGGCGTGGATCGACCGCGCCGAGCTGGTCGGCGACGACGGGCAACTGCGCGTGGCGGTCGGCGACGAGATCGAGGCCACGGTCATCTCGACCGGCGACGAGATCCGCCTGTCGCATCGGCTGCGCCAGGGCGCCCAGGCCCGCGAGGCGCTGGAGGCGGCGGCCCAGAGCGGGATCGTGGTCGAGGGCAAGGTGGCGGCAGTCATCCGCGGCGGCTACGAGGTCACGGTGGCCGGCGTCCGCGCCTTCTGTCCGCAATCGCAGATGGACCTGCGGCGCGCGGCCGCGCCCGAGGAGTACGTGGGACGCGTGCTGGAGTTCCGGATCACGCGGTACTCCGAGAACGGCCGCAACGTCGTCCTCTCGCGCCGCCAGATCCTCGAGGAGGCGGCGGCGCGGGCGGCGGAGGAGACGCGCAAGAAGCTCGTGCCCGACGCCGTGCTGCCCGGCGTGGTGACCTCGCTCGCCGACTTCGGTGCCTTCGTGGACCTGGGCGGCGTGCAGGGGCTCGTGCCGATGTCCGAGCTGTCACACTCGCGCGTCGGCCGCGCGGCCGACCGCCTGCGCGTCGGCGAGGCAGTGACGGTGAAGGTGCTCCGGATCGACGCCGAGAAGGGCAAGCTCACGCTGAGCCTCAAGGCCCTCGAGGGCGACCCGTGGGCTGCGGTGGCCGGGCGGCTGCGCGAGCGACAGGTCGTGCGCGGGCGGGCGGTGCGGGCCACCGACTTCGGTGTGTTCGTCGAGCTGTTGCCCGGCGTCGACGGGCTTCTGCACGTGAGTGAGATTCCCCGGCACCGGCAGGGGGCGATCCGCGAGGCCGTGACCGCCAACGCCGAGGTCACCGTGATGATCATCGCCATCGACGCGGGCAAGCGCCGCATCGCGCTCGCGCTGGCCCCCGACGACGCCGCCGTCGGTGAGGAGATGGCGTCCAGCGTGGTCGTCGGGGCGGTACTGACGGGCACGGTGGAGCGTCACGAGGCCTTCGGCGTCTTCGTACGCCTTGGCCCCGGCCAGACGGGGCTCGTCCCCAGCGCGGAGCTGGGGCTCACCCGCGGCGGTGACGCGCGCAAGGCGTTTCCGGTCGGCGCCGAGCTGAAGGTCTTCGTGCTGGCGATCGAGGAGGGCGGCCGGCGCATCCGACTCTCGCGCGAGAAGGCCCTCGCCCACGAGGAGCAGGCGGAGACGCAGGCCTATCTGAAAGATGCGCGCAAGGGCGGCGGCTTCGGCATGACGCTCGGAGAGAAGCTGAACCAGGCCCGCCAGCGCTGATGCGCGGCGTCCGCGCGGCCGGCGCCACCGTCCTGCTGCTCCTGGCGACGGCCACCGCGGGCTGCGGCCTCGCCGGCGTCCCGGGTGTGGGCCTCGGGGGCCCGCGAACGGCGGCGGACCTCGACGAGGGCCCCCTGCCGCCGACCTTCACCGCACCGGTCGTCTCCGACGAGGCGATGGAGCGCGCCATCCAGGCGGGTCTCGCGCGGAGTGACGAGGACACCTGGCGCATGGTCGAGCGGTGCCTCACGCCGTCGCGCTCGGCGATCGAGCAGCTCCTCGAGGGCCGCGCGGCCGGCCGCGGCGACGTCGCCCAGCTCGGCGCGTTCCGCGTCGCCGGCATGGACCCGCGGCTCGCGCGGGCCCGCGTCCTCAAGCAGCAGGGGCTGCTGGACGCCGCCTACGTGCTGCTCGTCGACGTCCTGTGCGAGTACACGGACGCGAGCAGCAAGAGCACCGTGCTCACGGAGCTCGTCGCCAACCGCGAGGAGGCCGGCGACCTCGAGAGCGCCGTGTGGTTCGTCGAGGGCTGGATCCGCGCCGACGAGTCCACGCTCGCTTCGCAGCAGGCCATCGCCCGCCAGCAGCAGGCCCGCTTCCAGTCCGTCCAGGGACGCCTCGGCCCGCTCATGAGCGGGGCCCAGACCGCCGAGATGAGCCGCATGATGGAGGGGCACTCGCGCGACGCGCGGGTGCGCATGCTGCTCCCGGTCGCGACCTCGTACGCGCGTCTCGGCGACCTCGAGCGGGCTCGGAAGAAGATCGCCGAGGTGCAGGCGCTGCTCGCGGCGAGCCCGGGCGCGGGCACCGAGGACGCCGGGTACCTGTACTTCATGCTCGCCGAGGCCGCGGCGCGCGCGGGCGACCTGCCGACCGCGCTGCGGGCCTTCGCGGAGGCCGAGCGCCGCCGCGATCGCGCCCGGCCCGATCACTCCGGCGCGTTGCTGGCGATGGTGCTGGCCGAGCTCGGCCACCACGCCGAGGCCCGCCGCCTCGCCGAGGCGACGCTCGCCGAGGCGCGGGGCTGGACGATGGAGCCGCGGCCCCGCCGTGGCCGCGCGGACGCCACCGACCAGTTGGACGCGGACCTCGAGCGGGTGGGCAACCAGCTCGCCGCGGCGGGCGCCGTCGAGGCGGCGCTGACCGCGCTCGTCGAGGTGTCGGTGGCGGGCGGCGATGGCGAGGCCGCGCTTCGCCACCTCGCCGAGTACGAGCGTGCGCACGCGCGTCGGCTCGAGGCCCAGCGCGCCCTGGCCGCGGCGATGCAGCGCTACTCGAGCGTCATGGGCGGGCTCGGCTCGTTGTTCGACGGCATCAGCGCGCAGTTCCGCGCCACGGCGTACAAGGAGCGCGCGCAGCGGGCGTGGCGGTACGGCCAGGCCCACATGTTGGCCGGCCGCCCCCGCGACGCCGCCACGCGATTGCTCGAGGCCGTCGTCGTCGTCGAGAACCTCCGCGGCCTCATCCGGCCCGAGGACCGCGTGGCGTTCTTCGGCCGCCACACCAGTCCGTACGCCGCGCTGGTGGACAGCCTGCTCGGCCTGCCGCGCACCGACGACCTGACGACGCTGCCGCCGCAGCATCGCGGCCAGCCGCCGGCCGAGGTCGCCTTCCACTACGCGGAGGCGGCCCGGGCGCGGCTACTCAGCGAGCAGATCGCGCGGGCGTTCGTGGGCGCCGCCGAGCGTGACCTGCCACCCGACGTGCGCGAGCGTGAGCGCGCACTGCAGGCGGCGGCCGTGGCGGAACTGCGGCGCGGCGTCCCGTACGACGAGTCCGCGGCGTACGCGGAGTTCCAGCGGTTCGTGGAGTCGCTGCGCCGCACTCATCCCGACTACGCCACGCTGAAGTACCCGGTCCCGGTCACCGCGCGGCAGGTCCCGCTGCGGGACGGCGAGGCGCTCATCGCCTACACGGTCCTCGACCGGCGCATCGCCGTCTGGCTCCTCCGCAAGGACCAGCCGCTGCGCGTCTTCACGACGCCGGTGCGTCGGGACGAGGTGCTGGCGAGTGTCGACGCGTTCCGGCGGTCCGTCAGCGTCTCGGGCGGCAGCCTGCCCACCTTCGACGCCGCGGCGGCCGGGCGGCTGTACCAGTGGCTGCTCGCCGAGCCGCTGGCCGCGCTCCCTGCCGGCACGGCGGTCGTCGTGGTCCCGGACGGCGTGCTCAGCACGCTGCCGTTCGAGGCGCTCGGGCCCGCCGGCGCCGGCGGGCCGGCGTTCGCGGGGGCGCGTCACACGTTCTCCTACATGCCGTCCGCCACCGTCCTCACGTTCGAGCGCACCGCGCGGCGCCGCCAGGGCACCCCGGCCCGGCCGCTGCTCGCCGTCGGCGATCCGGTGTACGAGGACCTCGAGCGCGCGCCGGCGCCCACCTCGCTCGAGCGGCGCGCGCTGGCGACGCGCTCGGCGCGCGAGGCGATCCGCAAGCGCGGCCTGCCCGTGTTCGCGCCGCTGCCGGCGACCCGCGTGGAAGTCACCCGCGTCGCCGCAACGCTCGGATTGCCGCCTGACTCGCCGGACGTGCGACTGGGCCGGGCCGCGAACGAGAAGGACATCAAGGCGCTCGACCTCGGTGCCTACCGCTACCTGCACTTCGCCACGCACGGCGTCCTCGCCGGCGACGTGCCGTACCTGAACCAGCCGGCGCTGGTGCTGGCCCAGACGACAAACCTCGGCGGCGAGGACGGGTTCCTGACGATGAGCGAGGTCCTGAAGCTCCCACTGCGCGCCGACATGGTCGTGCTCTCCGCCTGCCAGACGGCGCTCGGCCGGGAGGTGACGGGCGAGGGCGTGATGGGGCTGACGCGCGCGTTCCTGTACGCCGGCAGCCGGGCCGCCGTCGTGAGCCTATGGCCCGTCGACGATGCGTCGACGGCGCTCTTCATGACCCGCTTCTACGAGCACGCCACGCGAGGGCTGGCACCGGCCCGCGCGCTCGCCCGCGCCCGCGAGGACCTACGCGCCGATCCCCGCTACGCCCACCCGTTCTACTGGGCCCCCTTCGTCTTCTTCGGGGGGGACTAGATGGGCGACTCCGAACTCCCCAGTCTCTCGTCACGCCCCGGCTGAGCCGGGGCGCTCCTCGGTCACGTGCGCTCGCGTATTCTGCTTCTCGGTGATGACGCCATGAGGTCGCGGAGGCGCGGCTGGGTGCTGGTGGTCACCGTCGGCGTGGTGCTGTGGGCCAGCGTGGCCGCGGCGCAGCGGGGTGGACCGGCGGAACGGAAGTCGCTCGCGGATCTCACGGCCGAGGTGGCGCGCACGACGCAGAAGTACCGAGACGCCGTCGCGCGCTCCATGCCGATCCACGAGGCCAACGTCCGCGAGGCGGCCGCGGCGGTGCAGGAGCGGCGCGCCCTGCACGCGGCGGGCACGTTATCGGCCGCCTACGTCGAGGAGGCCGAGCGGGCGCTGGCCTCCGCGCAGCGCGAGCTCGACGACGCGCAGGAGGCGCTCGACGAGGCGGACCGCCTGCTGTTCGAGGCGGAGCTCCAGCAGCGTCTGGCCAAGCTGGCGCCGCTGCCGCGCGGTGGGTACGAGGACGCCGCCACGCTGGTGCGCTTCAACGGCGCCACGCCGTGGTCGCTCAAAAACGTCCCGGCGCTCGAGCAGCGCTTCCAGGCCGCCTTCGGGCGCAGCCTGCCTATCAGCGCCTTCGGCCAGACGAAGCTGCACGACCGGCTGGGCCTCGACCACCGCACGGCGATCGACGTCGCGGTGCATCCCGACAGTGCGGAAGGGCGCTGGCTCATGGACTACCTGCGGCAGGCGGGCATCCCGTTCATCGGTGTCCGCGGCGTCGTGCCCGGCGCGTCGACCGGAGCCCACGTGCACGTGGGCCCGCAGTCTCCGCGGCTCTTCGCCCGCTGAGGCGGGCGCGTTGACACCACCCCGCCACGCTTCGTAGCATCGGCGCATGACGACCTCCACGAAGACGGCCCGCCTCCTGACCGACGACCAGATCGCCGGCTATCAGCGCGACGGATATCTGGCCATCCCCCGCCTCATCGACCCCGAGCGTATCGAGGCCCTGCGGCGCGTCACCGACGCGTTCGTGGAGCGCTCGCGCGGTGTGGGCCGTACGGATTCCGTCTTCGATCTCGATCCGCGCCACACGGCGGCGGCGCCGGTGGTGCGTCGCATCAAGAACCCGGCCGACAACGACTCGCTCTACGCCTGGGTGACGCTGGAGTCGCCGATCCTCGACGTGGTCAGCGAGCTGATCGGGTCGTCGATCCGCTTCCACCACAGCAAGCTCAACCTGAAGGGTGGGTTGATCGGCGCGCCGGTCGAGGTGCACCAGGACGCGGCGTTCTATCCGCACTCGAACGACGACGTGCTGGCGGTGGGGTTGCTGCTCGACGACGCCACGGCCTCGAATGGCGCGATGGCGGTGCTGCCGGGGAGTCACCGCGGGCCGATCTACACGCACTTCGACGCCAAGGGCCGCTTCGTGGGCTGCATGCGCGACGAGGACATCGCGCGCCTCGATCGCAGCGGCGCAGTGCTGCTCGACCTGCCGGCGGGCAGTGTCCACATCCACCACTACCGGCTCATCCACTGGTCGGCGCCGAACACCTCGCCGGGCGATCGCCGGCTGCTGATCAACGCCTACGCCGCCGCCGACGCCGTGAACCTCGCCGCGGACTCCACCGGCTCACCGATGTACGGCAGGCTGCTACGCGGGACGTACCCGGCGGTCGCGCGTCGCACCGCCGGCGACATGCCGATGCCCCCCGACTTCAGCCTCGGCTACAACTCCATCTACGAAGTCCAAGCCGAAGCCGCGGCCTCGAAGATGTAGTCGACCCGTCGGCGTGGGGCGGGCGGGGCTCCCGGGCGCACCGACTGGCTCGCCCGGCCGCGCCGGCGTCTCGCCTGTATCGCGCACGCGGGACTCGCCCGGCCCCCCATCCCCCAGTGGGGGCTAGGGCGTGGCCAGTCCGGCGTCGGCGGCTCGCTCGTCCCGCCCCGAGAGATCGCGTTGTGGCACGGCTCGACGCAAGGCGCGACCGAGCGAGCCAGTCGGTGCGCCCGGGAGCCCCGCCCACCCCGCGCCGGCGGATCACTCCACCGTCTGATCAGCCCTTCACGGAGCCGGCGGCGAGTCCTTCGACCATCCAGCGGTGGATGAACATGTAGAGGGCGACGACGGGGACCGTCGTGATGACGGAGGCGGCCATGAGCTGGCCCCAGTGGAAGACGTCGCCGTAGATCAGGAGGTTGAGGCCGACGGGGACGGTGATGGACGTCTCGTCCTGGATGAAGATGAGGGCGTAGAGGAACTCGTTCCAGGAGAGCGTGAAGGCGAAGATGGCCGAGGCGACGATGCCGGGAGCGGCCAGCGGAAGCAGCACGCGCCAGAGCGCCTGCACGCGGGTGGCGCCGTCCACCATCGCGGCCTCCTCCAGCTCCGTCGGCAGGGCCTTGAAGAAGCCGATGAGCAGCCACGTGCAGAAGGGGACCGTGAAGGTCGGGTACGACAGGAAGAGCGACCACAGGCTGTTGGTGGCGCCGAGCTCGGCCAGCACGCGGTAGAGCGGGATGAACAGCAGCGACGGCGGCACGAGGTACAGGATCAGGATCAGGCTCGCCACCGACTCGCGGCCCGGGAAGCGCAGCCGGGCCACCGCGTAGCCGGCGAGGCAGGCGACGATCGTCGTGATCGCGGTGACGACCACCGCGGTGACGGCGCTGTTGCGCAGCCACAGCGGGAAGCGCGTGTCGAGCCAGAGGCCGGTGTAGTTCTCCCAGGTGAACGGGCGCGGCACGTAGATGCTCGTCGCGAACTGGATCTGCTCGTAGGTCTTGAACGACATGCTGGCGATCCACCAGAAGGGCACCAGGACCGTCAGGCCGAAGGCCACCAGCCCGATGATGGTCGCGGCCTTCCACGCCCTCATGCGGTGCGCTCCCGGAGCAGGTAGCGGCTCACGAGCGGGATGAGCGCGATCAGCAGCGGCACCACGTAGATCGAGATCGTCACGCCGCGGCCCCAGCGCAGGGCGTTGAACGCCACCTCGTACGAGTAGGTCGCGAAGACCTGGGTGGCGGTGCCAGGGCCGCCGCGCGTCATCACGTAGATGATGTTGAAGTCGTTGATGGTGAAGATGAACGTCAAGAGGATCGTCACCACCATCACGTGCTTGAGGCCGGGCAGCGTGATGTGCCAGAAGCGCCGCCAGGCGCCGGCGCCGTCCACCGAGGCCGCCTCGTAGAGCTCGACCGGGATCGACTGCATGCCGGCCAGGTATGACACGCCGAAGAACGGAAACCCGCGCCACCAGTTCGCGATCACCACCGCCGCCATCGCGCCCTCCGGCGTGGCCATGAACGCGATGGGGCGCGTGAGCAGGCCGGCGTCGAGCAGGACGCTGTTGAAGAAGCCGCGGCCGGGGAACGCGTCGAACATCCAGCGCCAGGTGAGCGCGATGATGACCGTCGAGGTGATCCACGGCAGCAGCAGCAGGCCGCGGAAGAAGTTGCGCCATCGCCAGGTGGCGTGCAGCACGAGCGCCATGAGCAGGCCGGTGCCGACCTTCAGCGCGACCGAGGCGACGGTGAAGACGAGGCTGTTGCGGACGACGGCGTGGAAGGTGTCGTCGTTGGCGAGGTAGATGTAGTTGCGCAGGCCGACCCAGCGCTCGGGGTAGCCCACGAGCTTATCGGTGAAGGACAGCCAGACCGCCCGGTAGAACGGGTAGGCGATCAGGCCGACGACGAGGACGAACAGCGGCAGCAGCAGGAGCAGGGCCGTCCCTGTCTCCCGCCGCTGCCGCTGCCGGCTAGCCGATCGTGTCGTAGACTTCCTTGATCTTCTTGTCGGCCCAGTCGATCGCCTGATCGACGGACCACTTGTCGACGATGACCTTGGCGGGGGTGTCGGTCAGCACGTTGCTGGCCTGCACCTCGGCGGCCGCCGCGGTGACCGGGCCCGGCCAGCCGGTGGCCGAGAACCACTCGTGGGCCCGGGCGAAGGTCCGGTAGTTCTCGTTCTTGTTGAAGTACTCCTTCGACGCCGACCGCGCCTTGTCCAGCACCGGCGTGAACTGGCCGTAGGAGTCGTTCATGACCCGCACCGTCTCCGCCGGCGAGAGCAGATGGGCGATGAGGCTCATGGCCGCCTCGGGGTCCTTGCTGTTCTTGAAGACGCCGAAGCTCATGGCGATGGCCCACATGCGCCGCGCGTCGGGGCCGCCCGGGTGGGGCAGGGCCACGTGGTTGGCCAGCGCCTCTTCCCGCGCCTTCTTCTCCTTGGCGTCGGTGGCCTTGGCCAGCGCGTTCTCCAGCGCGAAGGTGATGCTGGGGCCGTTGGACGTCTGGGCGATGTTCCGGGCGATGAAGTTCTCGTTGTTGCCGGAGCCGGTCCAGGTGAGCGTGTCGGCCGGCTGCAGGTTGTCCTTGTAGATGTCGGTGGCCCACTTCATGACCTGCTGCATCTTGGGGCCCTTGATCGACTGGTACTTGCCGTCCTTGTTGGCCCAGCTCACGCCGTACGAGTACATCAGGCTCTGCATGACGCCGTACCCGTCCGCGGTACGGTTCCAGCTCTGGCCCATCCCGTAGAAGTTGTCCTTGGGGCGGGTGAGCGCGGCGGCCGCAGCCTTGGCCTCCTCGAACGTGTTCGGAAGCTTGACCTTCGCCTTCTCGAACTGGTCGCGCCACACGTACCAGAAGGCCGGCATGATGTACCAGGGCAGCGCGTAGGTCTTCCCGCCGATCACGGTGACCGGCGCCACGTTGGCGGGCGGCTTGCCGACCTCGCCCTCGATCTGCCGCGCGAAGCTGGAGAGATCGAGCAGCTGGCCCATCCCGGCGAAGCGGGCGGGGGCGCCCGTCTCGAGCTGGCCGACGTCGGGCGTGTTCTTGTTCTCGATGGCCGCGACGTACTTCGTCTGCATGTCCTCGAAGGTGAAGTACTCGACGGTCACGCTGGCGCCGTGCTTCTCGCCCCAGCGCGCGGCGCTGGCCTCGATGGCCTTGTTGGTGGGCTCGACGTACGTCTTGAGGATCCAGAGCCGGAGGCTCGTCCCCTTCTTGACGGCGGGGGCTGCGACCCCCGGCAGCGCCAGCGCCGCCGAGGCGCCGACCGCGCCCGCGAGGAAGTTGCGACGGCTGAGGCGTCCGCTTGGCATGGAATACTCCTCCTGTCTCGAGCTCGCGTCGTTGCGTGAGACCCGGCGCCCGCGACTATCCGGTGCGAGGTCCCACCCTGTCAAGCGATCCGGCGCAGACGGCCCGATCGCTGTATCCTGGCCGCCGAGGACGGCCGGCAGCGCACCGCCGAGAGCAGGAGGACGCCATGGCGCGGGTGACGGGCCTCGGACACGTCGGGATCTACGTGCGGGACCTGGACCGCATGGTCGCCTTCTACCGCGATCTGCTGGGCATGCAGATCACCAAGCAGAACTGGCGCGCGGGCGTCGTCTTCCTGAGCGCCGAACCCGAGGCGGTGGACCACGAGATCGCCCTGATGCGCGGCCGGCCGGCCGCGGACGATCCGAGGCTGATCCAGCAGATCTCGCTGGGCGTGGCCAGCCTCGACGACCTGCGCGCCTTCCGCCGCCGGCTCGTCGCCGAGGGCTATCGCATCGAGGGCGTCGTCAACCACGCCAGCGCCATCGGCTGTTACTTCTTCGACCCCGAGGGCAACCGCACCGAGGTGTTCTGGGTCACCGGTCGTCCGTGCTGGGTGCCCACGGCCAACCCCATCGACATCGAGCAGCCCGACCACGCGGTCCTGGCCGAGGTCGATCGGGTGTGGAACGAGCTCCGCCACGTCCCGGTCGGCGGACGGATGACCGACGAGACCGCGACGCTCGAGCTCACGCGCCCGTGAAGATCGTCGTCGCCGCCCGCAACGGCACCCAGCAGTTCGACTGCGACCCGGGGGAGAGGATCCTCCACGCCGGGCTGCGGCGCGGCGTCGAGCTTCCCTACGAGTGCGCGACGGGGACGTGCGGCACGTGCAAGGCCCGGCGGGTGAGCGGGCACGTCGAGAGCGAGTGGCCCGACGCCCCCGGACGGCGGTATCTCAAGAGCGAGGCCGAGCTGCTCATGTGCCAGAGCGTCGCCCGGGACGATTGTGCGCTCGAGGTCGGCGCGCCGCTCAAGGAGGCGAGCGCGCCCGCGCCGCGCGCCCTCGCGGGCGTCGTGCGCGGGTGCCGCGGGTTGACCCACGACGTCATGGCGTTCGACCTGGACCTCGATCAGCCGCTCGACTTCGTGGCCGGCCAGTTCGCCATCGTCACCGTGCCGGGGATCCCGGGGGCGCGCGCCTACTCCATGGTCAACTTCGACCGTCAGGCCGAGCGGCTGTCGTTCGTGGTGAAGAGGAAGCCGGGGGGCGCCGTGAGCGAGTGGCTCTTCGGCGGCCCGGTCGAGGGCACCCGTCTCGACGTGTTCGGTCCCCTCGGTCACGCGACGTTTCAGCCCGGTCTCCGCAAGCACGTCCTCTGTATCGCCGGGGGCAGCGGCATCGCCGGCATGATGTCGATCCTCACGCTCGCGGGCCAGGCCGAGCACTTTGCCGCATGGGACGGACACGTCTTCTTCGGCGTGCGCACGGCGCGCGACGGCTTCTTCCTCGACGAGCTGGAGCGGTTCCGCGGCCAGTGGCCGGGCCGGCTCGGGGTCACGGTCGCCCTCTCCGACGAGGATGTCCCGGCCTCGCTCGTCGCCGCCTATCCGGGCCTCACCTTTGCGCGCGGGCTCGTGCACGCCGTGGCCGGCGAGCGCATGCAGGGTCGGTTCGCCGACGTGCGCGCCTACGTCGCCGGCCCGCCCCCGATGGTGGACGCGAGCCTGCGCTTGCTGCTCCGCGAGGCGCGGCTGCCGCCCGCCGACATCCGCTACGACAAGTTCAGCTGACAAGGAGCGACCGACCATGGGCCAGTACGATCGTCACGTGTTCGTGTGCACCAGCGGCGAGACCTGCCCGAGCCAGGGCGACACGGAGCGATTCGTGAAGCTCCTCCGGGACGGTGTCCGGGGTGCCGACCGGCAGGTCGACGTGCGCGTCAACAAGAGCGGCTGCTTCTCGCAGTGCGGCCACGGGCCCATGATCGTCGTGTATCCCGAGAACGTCTGGTATGCCGGCGTGCAGGAGTCGGACCTGGGCGAGATCCTCACCTCGCACATCATCGGCGGCCGCCCGGTCGAGCGTCTTCGCTATGACCCCGGCGTGCCGGGGGCGAACAAGATCGACGTGGGGGAGAAGAAGGCCGCGCCGGCCGCCGAGGGCCGGCCATCGGACCCTGCCTGGACGCGGGTCTGCGCGTCCGCCGAGGTGCCCGCCAACGGCATGAAGGAGTTCGCCGTCGGCGGCGTCAGCATCCTCGTGGTCCACACCGGCGACGCGTTCGTCGCCCTGCAGGCCATGTGCCCGCACGAGGCGGTGCCACTCGAGACGGGCCTGCACGACGGCTGCGTGCTGACCTGCCTCGAGCACATGTGGCAGTTCGACCTCCGGACCGGGGCCCCGATGGGCGACGCGCAGGAAGGGTTGAAGGGCTACCCGCTCAAGGAAGAGCAGGGCGCGCTCTACGTCGCCCTTAAGGGGTGACCTTCAGGGCTCGTCGCTCCGCTCGAGGAACTCGCGCACGCGCTCGATCAGCTCCGCCTTCGGGTAGATGGCGCCGAGGAAGCGGGCGCGCGTGAGCGGGTCGCTGGCGAAGAAGCGCTCGTAGAGGACCTGGCGGCTGCCGAAGGCGCTGCCGGCGATGTCCCAGGCCAGCCGGAAGAGCTTCACGCGGTCGCGAGCGGTGGCGCCCTCGGTGGCCAGGTACTGCTCGATCGCCGGCGCCAGCGGGGAGGCGAAGTCGGCCTCGCTCGGCGTGATCATGAAGCTGCTCGACCCCAGGAGCTGGAGGATCTCGGCCATCCGGGGATAGGCCGTGGTGAACAGGTTGCGGGTGATCTCGACCGGGATCGCCGACGGCCGCATCACGCCCCACTGGTCGAGGGCGGCGTCGGCCTCCGCCGCTCGCATGCAGGCCCGCATCAGCTCCGTGTACATCATGAGCTCGCTCAGCCGCTCCTCGGAGTGGGGCAGGTGCGCGTTGCCCAGCGTCTCGGTGATGAGCAGCGCCACCCCGAGCACGAACTCGCACTTGGCGAGGTTCTTGGCCGCGCCCTGATGCGCGGTGTGCATGGACGAGCCGGTGGTGGTGCCGGTGGCGTTGATCAGGGTGACGTCGCCGAGGAGGAACACGCGCTCCCACGGCACCAGCACGTCGTCGAAGAAGGCGACGCAGTCCATCTCCTCGAAGCGCGAGCCGAGCGGGTGATCGAAGCGCGAACGTCCCAGGTCGAAGCTCTCGCGGCAGAGGAACTTCAGTCCCGGCGTGCCGCAGGGGATGGCGAAGTTGAGCGCGAAGGGGCTGTGCGGCTCGCCCATCTGGGCCAGCCGTGGCGAGTAGACGGCGATCTCATCGGAGATCGGCGCCAGCGTGGCCAGCACGCGCGCGCCCCGCACGACGACGCCGGCGTCGGTCTCGCGCACCACGTGCAGCGCCGTCCCCTCGTCGAGGTTCAGCACGCCCGACACCGTGCGGCTGCGCTGCAGGTTGATGAGGGCGTGGGTCAGCGTCAGGTCCTTCTCGCTGATGTGCTCGTAGTAGGCGCGGACGTGACGTCCGAATTCCGGCCGGCACTGGGCGAAGTAGTCGGCCGCGCCCGCCCAGGCCGCGAAGGAGACGTTCATGAAATCGGGCGAGCGCCCCATCATCCCGCAGGTCGCCCGCGCCCAGCGCAGCATCATCTCGCGGCGAACCTCGAGGTCCTCCCGGGTGCGGGGGATGACGAACGAGCGGCCGATCCGGTCGCCGGTGGTCGGCGACACGAACGTCATGGTGTCGCGGAGCGCGGGGTCGTGCTGCAGGTCGTAGAGAGCGGCGATGGCCTCGGCGCCGCGGCGCAGGCCGGGGTGCGTCGTGACGTCCTTGACGCGCTCCCCGCCCAGCCAGACCTCGCGCTCCTGGTCCCGCAGCCCCTGCAGGTACTCGCGCCCCGTCCGCGCCGGCATGGGCTCTAGAGTAGCGCGACGAGCGGACTCGCGAAACCTACTCCAGCCAGACGTTCCACAGCACGGCGGCCGGGAACTGCAGGACGCCGCGCACGCTCTTGCGGTAGAGCGACGGCTGGACGTACTGCCCCCACGGCACGAACGGGACCTCGTCGAAGGCCACGACCTGGATCTGCTCGGCGAGCTGCTTGCGCCGGGCGGGGTCGCTGGTACGGATCCACTCCAGCCGCATCGCCTCCAGCTTGGGGCTCGACGACCAGCCGAACCAGCCGCTCTCCCCGCCGCCGGCCACGCCGGCGTTCACCGCGGGCGTCATGGCGTCCGACGAGATCCAGTTGGTGGAGAAGAGGTTCCACCCGCCGGCGCTCGGCGGGTCCTTCTTGGCGCGCCGGGCGAGCAGCGTGCTCCAGTCCACGGCCTGGAGGTCGACGGTGACGCCGATCTTCACGAGCAGCTCGCGCGTGACCAGGGCCGCGCCGTGCAGCTCGGGTCGGTCGGTCGGGTCGAGGACGACCACCGGGCGACCGTCGTAGCCCGACTCCTTCATGAGCTGGCGGGCGCGGTCGAAGTCTGGGCGGGTCGGCGCGCCGGCCTTGCTCTCGTAGGGCACGTTGCCGCAGAAGAAGATGCCGGGGCAGGTCCGGTAGTACTGGGCCTGGCCGATCGCCGCCTGCAGGTACATCTCCTGGTCGACCATGTGGAGCAGAGCCTGGCGGGCCTTTTTCTGGTTGAACGGCGGATGCAGGTGATTGGGTCGCAGCCAGCCGACGAGCCCGACGGGATCGCCGACGAACGTCGTGAGGGTGGGGTTCTTGGTGAGGCGCGCGACGAAGTCGGCGGGCGGGAACTGCCAGTAGTCGAGCTCGCCGGCCTCGAGCGCGCTGGCGGCGGTGGCCGAGTCGGGCATGTAGCGCCAGACCACCCGGTCGAGGTAGACGTGCTTGCCGCCGGCTGCGCCGCTCGGCGGCTCGCTGCGCGGCACGTAGTCGGCGTTGCGCGCGTAGACGACCTGGTTGCCCGGCTGCCACTCCTCCTTCACGAACTTGAACGGCCCCGAGCCGATCGGCTCCTTGATCTGCTCGTCGGCCGACGTCGCCGCCAGCCGGGCCGGCATGATGAACGGCACGTTGCTCGACGGCTTGCCGAGCGCCTCCAGCACCATGCCGAACGGCTCCTTGAGCTCCAGCGCGAAGGTCTTCTTGTCGGTCGCCTGCAGCTTGCCGGTGGCCGCGAACATCAGCTTGCCGAGGGCGTCCTTCTTGCCCCACCGGATCAGCGAGGCCACGCAGTCGTCGGCCGTCACCGGGGCCCCGTCGTGGAAGCGCAGACCGTCGCGCAGCGTGAAGGTGTACTTGAGCCCGTCGCGGCTCACCGTGTGCTTGTCGACCATCTGGGGCTTGATCTGGAGGGTAGCGTCGGTGGCGAACAGCGTGTCCCAGACCATGTAGCCGTGGTCGCGCGTGATGTAGGCGGTCGTCCAGATCGGATCGAGGATCTTGAGGTCGCCGATGGGGATGAAGCGCAGCGTGCCGCCGCGCTTCGGCGTCTGGGCGCGGGCGGGGGCGGCGACGCTCGCGGCGGCGAGCGCCGCGGTGCCGGCCAGGAGGTCACGGCGCGTGAGCTCGTGCATGACGCAGTCTCCGTGGGCTCAACGCCCGAGGTCGTTCTCGAGCGGGGGAAACGACTGGGGCGACAGTTGATCCGCGGTCAGCCGCTGCCAGTGCCAGTCGGGGACGGTGCCCCACAGGCGGTCGGCCTCGGCCTGGGCCTGCGCGAGCAGCGCCGCCTCGTCGAGGCCGACGACGTGGCCGTCCTCGACGACGGTGCGGCCGTCGACGATGACCCGGTCGACGTCGTCGGAGGTGCCGCACTGCACGAGCGCCTTGATCGGGTCGCGGTACGGGCCCATGCGGAAGCTCCGCATGTCGATCAGCACGACGTCGGCCTTGGCGCCGGGCGCGAGCCGGCCGAGGTCGTCGCGGCGCAGGGCGCGGGCGCCGCCGAGCGTGACGGCGGTGAAGACGTCGGCGGCGGTGGCCACGGTGAAGTCGCGCTCGACGATCTTGCAGAGGTTCGAGGCCCACCGCATCTCGCTGATGAGGTCGCGCGGGTAGGTGTCGGTGCCGAGCCCGACGTTCACCCCGGCCGCGCGATACTTCGCGAACGACTCCAGCGCGTTGCCGCGCCGGGCGAACACGAGCGGGCAGTGGGCGACCGAGGCGCCGGTGCGGGCGAGGATCTCGAGGTCGCGTCCGGCCGGCAGCGCGGCCAGGTGGTGGGCGGTGCTGATGATGCAGTGGCCGACGATGGCGTCGGGCCCGAGCAGGCCGGTGTCGGCCAGGTACTCCACCGGCGTCATGGTGTGGCGGCGCAGGATCTCGTGGAACTCCAGGAGGTTCTGGCCGGCGTGGATCTCGATGCCGACGCCGAGCTCGTCGGCGGCCTTGCGCGTCGCCCGCAGCAGCGCGGGGCTGCACGTGTCGACCTGGTAGGGGAAGAGCATCCCCTGCAGTCGGCCGTCGTAGTCGCCGGCGTGCTTCCGGATGAACGCTTTGGCGCGCTCCAGCCCGGCCATGCCCTCGGCCTCGTTCTCCTCGTAGGACAGCCGGCCGTCGGCGTCGACGACGTACTCGGCCGACTTGTAGGCGGGGCTCAGGTACGCGCGCAGCCCCAGCTCGCCGGCGATCCGCGCGTGCGACTCGGCGGCCACGCCGATGTCCACGACGGTCGTGCAGCCGTTGCGGAGCATCTCGGCCATCGCGAAGCGGCCGCCGATGTCCGGGTCCTGCCGCGGGCCGAGCGACTTGGCGCCGCGCCGAGCGCCGTAGTAGTTCAGGAAGCCGGTGTGGAAATAGTCGCGCCGGCCAACGTCGGCGATGAGCCGGCCGCCGGCCTCGGTGTCGGCGTGGCAGTGAATGTTGACCAGGCCCGGGATCACCAGCCGGCCGGTCGCGTCGATGCGCCGGTCGACGGGACCGGCGAACGCGCGCCCCACGAACGTCACGCGGTCGTCCTCGAACACCAGGGCGCCGCCGCGGAGCAGCCGGTGGCTGCCGTCGGCGTAGGCGACGACGTCGCCGCCGTGGATCAGCGTCTTCATGAGTGTCTCCTCGTCATTCCTCGCCGGCGGGCAGGAGCCACGGGCACACGAGCCGCTCGACCAGCGACACCGCGCCGAAGAGCACGATGGCCATCACCGACAGCAGGATCATCGAGCTGAAGGCCAGCTCGGTCTTCCAGTAGGACGTGGCCGACAGGATCACGTAGCCCAGCCCCTGGTCGGAGCCGACGAACTCCCCGACCACGGCGCCGATGACCGAGAGCGTGATGGCGACCTTGGCGCCCGCGAAGAAGAACGGCATCGCCATCGGCAGCCGCACCTTCATGAAGGTCTTGAACGCGCTGGCCCGGTAGGAGCGGCTGAGGTCGAGCAGCTCGGGCGGCGTGGCGGCCAGCCCCGTGGCGGTGTCCACGACGACGGGGAAGAAGGCCACGAGGAAGGCGACGATGATCTTCGGGATCTCGCCGTGACCGAGCACCAGCAGCAGCACCGGGGCGATCGCGATCTTGGGGACCGACTGGGTGAGGACGATGAGCGGGTAGAGCGCGCGCCGGAGCGCCGGCGAGTAGACGATCAGCACCGCCAGCGGCACGCCGACCACGATCGACAGCGCGAAGCCGCCGAGGGTCTCGTAGAGCGTGACCCACGTGTGGCCGAGGAAGCGATAGCGCCACTCCCAGCCCTCGGCCAGGATCGCCGAGGGTGGCGGCATGATGAAGCGGGGGATCCCGAGGACGTGGGTGGCGGCCTCCCACAGCGCGAGCGCCCCAACCACGGTGGCGGTCGGCACGGTCGCCTCGGTCGCCAGCCGGCGCAGGGTCACCGCGGTGCCCCCCGGCCCGCGAAGATCAGGTCACGCACCTCGTCGCTGGCCGCCTTGAAGCGCGGGTCGTATTCGAGCTCGATCGTGCGCGGACGCGGCAGATCGACGGCGATGACGCGCGCGACGCGGCCCGGCCGCGGCGTCATGACCACGACCCGGTCGGCGAGGAGGATCGCCTCGGGGATCGAGTGGGTGACGAACAGGATGGTCTTGCGGCGCTCGTCCCAGATGCGCAGCAGCTCGAGGCTCATCTCCTCGCGGGTCATGGCGTCGAGGGCGCCGAAGGGCTCGTCCATCAGGAGCAGGCTCGGGTCGGGCAGGAGCGCCCGGCAGATCGCCACGCGCTGCTGCATGCCGCCCGAGAGCTCGCGCGGGTACTTGGTCTCGAAGCCACCGAGGCCGGTCAGCTCGAGCAGGTCGCCGGCCTGCTTGCGGTACTGGCGCGGGTCGAGGCCCAGCATCTCGACGGAGAAGAGGACGTTGTCGAGCACCGAGCGCCAGGGGAGCAGCACAGGCTGCTGGAAGACGAAGCCGACGTCGGGGAACGGCTCCTGCACCGGCGCGTCGCGGACGTGGATCGTGCCACGGGTGGCCGGCGTGAGCCCGGCGACGAGCTTCAGCAGCGTGCTCTTGCCGCAGCCGCTGGCGCCGACCAACGTGACGAATTCGTTCTCGCCGACCTCGAGCGTGACGTCCTCGACGGCGTGCACGAGGTCGCCCCGCCGCGTCCGGTAGGTCTTCTCGACGTGGTCGAGACGGATCACGGCGACGCCGGTTACTTCTTCTCCGGGAGCAGGTCGTTCGTGTAGAGCTCCTCGAGCGGCACCTTGCGCTTGAGCTCCAGGTACTGCGTGTAGGTGTCGCGGGTCTTCTCGAGGCGGGCGGGCTCGAACTGGCCCACCGCGACCTTGCCGCTGACGACTTCTTCGGCGAAGACGAACCGTGTCGCGACCTGTGCTGCTCCAAGGGCACCATCGGCGTCGACTTCGGGGTGGTGCTTGAGCAGGTAGCCCACGCCTTCATCGTAGTGCTTGCTGCGGAAGGCGTAGTCGGCACCCCTGAGCGTCGCGCGGAGGAATGCCTTGAGCCCCTCGGGGTCCTTGGCGATCGTCTCCTCGCGGGCGACCAGCGAGGTCGACGACAGGTCGAACCCGAGGTCGGCCCACGCGGTGAGCAGCCGGAGGTCGACGTTCTGCTGCTTGGCCACCTTGCGGATGCGCGCCTCGTGGACGACGAAGAACGGCACCGCGTCGGTGGCCCCGCGGATCAGCGAGGGCGGCATCGAGGCCGCGTCCATCGTGACCCAGGTGACCGAGCCGGGCTTGAGCCCGGACAGCTTCTCGAAGAGCGGCCACAGGATCTGGTGACTGTTGCCGGGGGAGATCGCCAGCTTCTTGCCCTCGAGCTCCTTGGGCGACTTGATCGGCGAATCGGTGCGCACGAAGATGCCGTGGGGCGGGCGGCGGTACCAGAGCGCGATGGCCTTCACCTTGACGTCGGTGTTGGCGCGCGCCGCGATCAGCGCCGACATGTCGGCGATGCCGACCTCGCCCTGGCCGGCGGCGATGCGCTTGACGGTGTCGCCCGAGCCCTGGCCGCGGACGATCTTCACGTCGAGCCCCTCGTCGCGGTACCAGCCCTTCTCGAGCGCGGTGTAGTGAGGGATGTACTCGCCGGTGGGGACGAAGTCGAGGATGAGCGTCCACGCGCGCGGCGGCTTCGTCTGCGCGGGGCCCGCGATGGGCACGGCCGTCAGGACGAGCAGCACGATGAGCAGCGTGGACGTGATCCGGGCCATTCGGGTCATGGTGATCCTCCGGATGATCTCCGCGCCGCCTTGCGCGTGCGCAGCATCCATCTCACGCGGCTCAGAACGTGTCAAGACGGAGGGCCCCACCGTCGAAACGCCCAAACGTTGTCGTCGGTCGGGCCCGTACGGCCCTACCGGCCCTCCACGTCGCATCCGAACGTGGGCTCAGGCAGCGCGCCGGGCACCATGAGGCGCACGGTTCGCCATGTCGACGCAGTGGGAGCTCGAGGGCACGAAGCACGAAAGGACATGGAATATGCGAACGCGAACGACTGTGGCCGCCGCGGCACTGGCCGCGGGCGGCGCCCTGCTCGGCAGGCGGGCGGTTCGGTCCATCGTCCACCAGAAGCGACTGCTGTCCATTGTCAGGTCGCGGCCTCGCTTCACGTCAGTCCAGCTTGCCGAGCGCACGAAGTACCGCCGGGCGGTGGAGGCGGTGATCTGGGGCATGCCGGCGGTCAACTACGACCTGATGCTCCAGGCATCGATCATGGCCGGCGCGGGGAACAACCAGATCGTCTACTGGTCGCGCCCGTTCGGCTGGAAGAACCAGACGTTGACCCCCAACCCGGACACCATCTACCTCATGCCCTTCTACGACACGACGAACGGGCCGATGGTGCTGGAGATCCCGCCGGCCGCTGGTGAGGATTCGCTGGTCGGCTCGGTGGACGACGCCTGGCAGACGGCCATCGAGGACGTCGGGCCGGCCGGCGTGGACAAGGGCAACGGGGGCAAGTACCTGATCACCCCGCCGGGCTTCCGCGACAGGACGCCCGATGGCTACATCGCCATGCCCTCCTCCACCTACAGGGGCTTCGCCCTGTTACGGTCCACGCTCAAGAGCGGGGTGGAGGCCGACGTCGCGCGGGCCGTTGCCTACGGCAAGCGCATCAAGCTCTACCCGCTGGCGCAGGCGGCCGACCCGACCCCGACGAAGTTCGTCGATGCGATCGACGTGGTCTTCGACGCGACCATTCCCTACGACCTGCGCTTCTTCGACGCGCTCGACCGCGTCGTGCAGCGGGAGCCGTGGCTGGAGCGCGACCGGGCAATGATCGACACCCTCAAGTCGATCGGCATCGAGAAGGGCAAACCCTTCAAGCCCGACGCGCCCACGCGAGCGGTTCTGGACGCGGCGATCCGGGAAGCCCACGCCTGGCTCGACGCGCGATACGAGACGATGTATTCGCCGGCCTACTATGACGGCAGCCACTGGGCGCTGCCCGTTTCCCCGGTGCTGATCGAGGGCCTGCAGAGCAACTTCGCCAGGCCCGACCGCTATCCGATCGACGACCGCGGCCTGACTTACTCGTTCGCCTTCTTCAGCGCCAAGCACCTCGGGGAAGGCCAGTTCTACCTGCTCACGATCGAGGACAAAGCAGGCCAGAGTCTCGACGGCGGCAGCGCCTACCGGCTCACCGTGCCGGGCAACGTCCCGGTCCGGCTCTACTGGTCGGTCACGGCCTACGACCGCGCCACTCACGCGCTGATCCGGGACACGGAACGCTCCAGCCGTGGATCGAATTCTCCCGGGCTCCAGAAGAACGCCGATGGCTCGGTGGACGTCTTCTTCGGGCCGAAAGCGCCGGCGGGCAAGGAGTCGAACTGGGTGCCGACGAAAGCAGGTCGCGGCTTCGAAGCGCTGTTCCGCTTCTACGGTCCGGAGAAGCCGCTGTTCGACAAGACCTGGAAGCTGCCGGACCTCGAGAAGCTCCCACGCTAACCTCGTGCGAGAGGCTACAGCGCGGGCGCGACGGATCTCCCGGAGCGGCGCAGCAGACTGAGCGCGATGGCGATGTTGAGCACGTTCCACAGGATGCCGTTGAGGAAGGCGGCGTGGTAGGAGCCGGTGGCGTCGAAGATGACGCCGGACATCCAGCCGCCCAGGGCCATGCCGAAGACGGTGGCCATCAGCACGGTGGCGACGCGCATGCCGGCCTCCTCGGGCGGGAAGAACTCGCGGACGATGACCGCGTAGGCCGGCACGATCCCGCCCTGGAACAGCCCGAACAGCGCGGAGACGACGTAGAGCGCGCCCAGCCCCTGGAAGGGCAGGAACAGGACGAGGGCGAAGGCCTGCAGCGCTGAGCCCAGCAGCAGCGTGAGCCGCCCGCCGATGTGGTCGCAGATCCAGCCCGACGCCAGCCGGCTCACGATGCCGAAGCCCAGCATCAGCGACAGCATCTGGGCCCCCTTGGCCGCGCCGTGCCCCAGGTCTCCACAGTAGGCGACGATGTGGACCTGCGGCATCGACATCGCGACGCAGCAGCTCACGCCCGCCACGACCAGCAGGGTCTGCAGCGCTGCCGGCGACATCCCCAACGGTCGCGAGGAGCGCAGGACGAGGCCCGTGGTGGGCGAGGTCGCCTCCGTCAGCGGAGACCGCCGCCGGAGGAACAACGCGAGCGGCAGCATGGTCACCACGCAGAAGCCGGCGATGCCCAGGTAGGTCGCGCGCCAGCCCGCGGCGTCGATGAAGTGCTGCACGAGCGGCGGCCACACGGTGCCGGCGAGGTAGCTGCCGCTCGCGATCACCGCCACCGCCTTGCCGCGATTCCGCGTGAACCAGAGCGAGGTGTCGGCCATGAGCGGCGCGAACGTCGCCGAGCTGGCCACGCCCACCAGCAGCCCCTGGGCGAGGGTGAACTGCCAGAGGCTCGTGGCCTGGCTGGCCACCGCGTAGCCGATCGCGAGCGTGACGGCCCCGCCCACGACGGGGACCATGATGCCGACGCGATCGGAGAGGCGCCCCATGAGGATGCCGCCGAAGCCGAAGCAGATCATCGTCATGGTGTAGGGCAGCGAGGCGGCCGAGCGCGCGACGCCGAACTCGGCCTGCACCGCCGGCAGGGCGACGATCACCGACCACATGCCCACGCCGCCGATGCCGGCCAGCACCAGCGCGGCGAAGAGGCGGGTCCACGCGTAGGCGGACTCCGGCGTCCCACGCGAGGCAGGCGTCACGGTGCTCCCGGCGTCGATGGCGGGCACGGGTGGATGTCCGGCGGGGCTACTTCGCGGGAGGCGCGACGGACACGCCGCGCGCGCCCGTGCGCTCGATCGCGCGGGCGACGAGTCCCGAGGCCTTCGCGTCCTCGACGACGCGTCGCAGGAACGCGAGGCCGGCGTCGCGGCCCTTGGGCACCGCGATGGACTGCTGGACACCCATGAAGCGGCCCTCGACGATGCGCGAGCCGGCCAGCTGCGGGAGCCGGTCGTGCAGCGCCTGGGTCAGGCCCGCGAGGGCGTCGACCTGGCCCGTCGCGAGCAGCTCGAAGGCCGCGTCGCCGCTCGCCGTCGACACGAGCTGCGCGGCCTTCAGATTTCGGCTCAGGAACAGCTCGTAGTTGGCCCGGGCCGGGGCCGCCACCTTCCGACCCGCGCGGTCGACCTCCGCCGCCGTGCGCAGCGGCGAGTCGCCACGCACGAGGTAGGTCGCCTCGATCTCGAGGTACGCCGCGGTGAAGCTCATCAGCGCCTCGCGCTTGGGGTCGGAGCCGAGGAACGCGATGTCCCACACGCCGGTCGGCGCGGCGTCGCCCATGACGGCGACGCTGTCGTAGGCGACGATCGCGACCGGCACGCCGAGCCGTCGCGCTACCTCCTGCACGAGGTCGACGGCCACCCCGCGGGACTCGCCGCTGGCCTTGTCCTTGGTGGCGAGGATGAAGTTGCCGTAGTTGATGGCGGCACGGAGCGTGCCGGTGGAGGCGAGGTCGGCGCGGACGGCGGGCGTGACGTCGGCCATGGTCACGCTCGACTCAACCGACGTGCTTCTTGAAGAAGGCGATCGTCCGTTCCCAGGCCAGCTTGGCCGACGCCTCGTGGTACCGCGGCGTGGAGTTGTTGTGGAAGCCGTGCTGGGTACCGGGGTACGTGTGCATCTCGTACTGGGCGCCGTTCGCCTTCAGCGCCGCCTCGAAGGCCGGCCACATCGCGTTGATGCGCTCGTCGTTCTCGGCGTACTGGATCAGCAGCGGCGCCTTGATCGACGGCACGCCCGCCGTCTCGGCCGCCGCGCCGTAGAACGGCACGCCCGCACTCAGATCGGCGCCGAGCGTGACCGCCAGGAAGTTCGTCGTGCCGCCGCCCCAGCAGAAGCCCGTGACGCCGAGCTTGCCGGTCGACAGCGCGTGGCTCTTCACGAAGCGCGCGCTGTTGACCATGTCCGTGCGCAGCTTGGCCTGGTCGAGCCCGGCCTGCAGCGTGCGGCCGTCGTCGTCGTTGCCGGGGTAGCCGCCGACCGGCGACAGTCCGTCGGGGGCCAGGGCCAGGAACCCCTCGGTCGCCGCGCGGCGGGCCACGTCCTCGATGTACGGGTTGAGCCCGCGATTCTCGTGGATCACCAGCACGGCCGGGAACGGCCCGGCACCGCTCGGCTGCACCAGGTACCCGCGCATCGTGCCGGAGCTGCCGCCCGGCGACGGGTACGTCACGTACCGGGCCTTGATGCGCTGGTCGGTGAAGGAGATCGTCTGGGCCTGCGCGTAGCGCGGCAGGAGCGCCTGCGCCACGGCGAGGCCGCCGACCGTCAGGACGCTCGCCCGCTGCAGGAACTCGCGGCGGTCGATGCGCCCGTGGCAGTACTCGTCGTAGAGCTCGAACACGCGCTGGTCGATCTCGGCCTGGGTCAGCGCGGGCGCCGCCGGCGGCGTCACGGTCGACGTCTCCTCGGTCCACTCGGTCATGGCTCGCGTCCTCCGCTCGAGCCGCATTCTAACGCACGCGCACCGTCGCCCCCGGCGAAGCCCAAATCCCGCTTGACCGGCCGCGACAAGGTGCCTACGCTCGATCGCATCACGCGGCTCAGCGCCCTCCGTCATCGTGACTTCCGGCTCTTCTGGAGCGGGCAGCTCGTCTCGCTCGTGGGCACCTGGATGCAGAGCGTGGGGCAGGCCTGGCTCGTGCTGGAGCTCACGCAGTCGCCGTTCCAGCTCGGCCTCGTGACCGCGCTGCAGTTCATCCCGGTCCTGCTGCTCTCCCCCGTCGGCGGCGCGGTCACCGACCGCCTACCGAAGCGCCGGATCATCCTGGTGACGCAGGCGGCGATGATGGTGCAGGCCTTCGCGCTGGCCGCCCTCGTCGGCAGCGGGCACGTGCGCTACTGGCACGTGGCCGTGCTCGCCGCGATCTACGGCGTCGGCCGCGCGCTCGACATCCCGGCCCGTCAGGCCTTCGTCGCCGATCTGGTCGGCCGCGCCGACGTGCCGAATGCGGTGGCGCTCAACTCGGTCGTGTTCAACGGCGCCCGCATCGTGGGGCCGGCGGTGGCCGGGCTGCTCATCGCGCGCTTCGGGGTGGCGCTCGCGTTCCTGCTCAACGGCCTCAGCTTCGTCGCCGTCCTGGCCGCGCTGCTGGCGATCCGCACCGACGGACGCCCCGATCCCGCGGGCCGGCTCGGGCTGCGGGCGGGGCTGCTCGGCGCGCTCGC
>Ga0075430_100000033_pt1 | contig 72207 bp, 70 predicted proteins | sample RhiMetdeltSRZDD4_FD_75294 | JGI IMG/M metagenome (GOLD analysis project Ga0075430, IMG submission 75294) | Populus rhizosphere microbial communities from Tennessee, USA - Rhizosphere MetaG P. deltoides SRZDD4 | ecosystem: Host-associated > Plants > Roots > Rhizosphere > Soil | place: USA... | reverse complement strand
CAACCCCGGCAATTCCGGCGGGCCGCTGGTGTCGTCGCGTGGCGAGGTCATCGGCATCAACACCGCGGTGATCATGGGCGCGCAGGGCATCTGCTTCGCGGTCGCCAGCAACACCGCCAATCACGTGCTGAGCGAGATCATCATGCACGGCCGGGTGCGCCGCGCCTATATCGGCGTCGGTGCACAGACCGTGCCGGTGCCGCGTCGGTACGCGATCGAAGCCGGCATCGAGAACCGGCTGGGCGCGATGCTCACCACGATCGACCAGAGCGGTCCGGCAAGCCTGGCCGGCCTGCTCACGCACGACCTCGTGGTCCGTCTCGACGGCGAACCCGTCACCGGCATCGACGACATGATCCGCCTGCTCGACCGCAGCCGCATCGGCAAACGCCTCACCGTCGAGGTGCTGCGGCTTGGCCGGCTGCGCATGTTCGAGATCACGCCGACGGAGCGGGTGGCCGTAACGGGCTAGGTCCATCCACCGCTCGTCCCCGCGAAAGCGGGGACCCAGCAAAGAAAAAAAGATTCTGGATGCCCGCATTCGCGGGCATGAGCGGAGGAGACTCGTCAAGCCGCTCTTTTTCGAGAAGCCCGCAGCAGCCATTTCCTGAACGCGACGAAGTCGCGCTGGTCCTTCCGGAAATCGCGATAGACCAGATACCACTGCTGCCCCTTCGGCACTGTGAGCTCGAACGGCGCCACCAGCCGTCCCGCCGCGAGGTCGTCGTCGATATACGGGCGGATGCCCATCGCGACACCGACGCCGTCGGCGGCCGCCTGGATCGCTTGTCCGTAATATTCGAACTCCGGACCCTTGGCGGCGATGCGTCCCGCACCCGCCGCCTTGAGCCATCGCGGCCAGTCTTCGTTGGCGTGCGCGACGCGCAACAGCATCGGCCCGCTCAGGTCGCTCACGCGTTTGAGGCGCGACGCGATCCGCGGCGCGCACACCGGCAGCAGGTCGGCGGCGAACATCCGCTCTGCGGCAAGGCCCGGCCATTCGCCGTCGCCGAGCGTGATGCCGCAGGTCCAGTCATCGGCGAACGGCGCCGCCACGCCGCCGGTGGTGATGCGCACCTCGATGGCGGGCTCGACCTTCTGGAAATCCGCCAGCCGCGGGATCAGCCAGCGGATGGCGAAGGTCGGCCCGACGCCGATCGTGAGCACGCGCTCGCGCGGCGACGTCACCTGGCTGGTCAGGCTGGCGAGTGCGTCGAAGATGGTGGTGAGGCCCGCCTGGTAGGTGTGTCCGGTTGCGGTCAGCGCCAGGCGGTTGGCCTTGCGCTGGAACAATGCGACGCCCAGCCGCTCTTCCAACAGATGCACCATCCGGCTGATCGCCGCCGGCGAGACGTTGAGTTCGCCCGCCGCGGCGGCAAAGCTGCCGTTGCGGGCGGCGGCCTCGAACGCCTTGATGCCGTTGAGATAGGGCAGCCTGCGCATCGTCGACCCGCTAGCATCAGGAAAGTTGATGCTAGGCCAATATATCTCAGTTTGTGTTCCGCGCTCAATGGGATCAGAGAGGGCACGCCAGGGAGAAGCCCCGTGACCCCATTGATGATGCTCTTGCTCTGCCTCGTGATGCTCGGGACGTCGTTCCTGTCCGGGGTTTTCGGCATGGCCGGCGGCATCATCCTGATCGGCGTGCTGCTGGTGATGCTGCCGGTCCAGACCGCCATGGTGCTGCATGCGGTCACCCAGATCGCGTCGAACGGCTGGCGCGGCCTGCTCTGGCGCAAGCATGTGCGCTGGGCGCCGGTCGCGGCCTATGTGTTCGGCTGCGTGCTCGCGCTCAGCGCCTGGTCGCTGTTCCGCTACGTGCCCAGCACGCCGGTAGCGCTCATTTTCCTGGGGGTGAGCCCCTTGATGGTCAAGCTCTTCCCGGCGAATTGGGCGCCTAATCCCGAAAGCCGTGTGCAGGGAGTCGTCTACGGCACGGCCTGCATGACCATGATGCTGCTGACCGGCGTCGCCGGCCCGCTGGTCGACCAGTTCTTCCTCGGCGGCAAGCTGGACCGCCGCGAGATCGTCGCCACCAAGGCGATGTGCCAGATCATCAGCCACACGCTCAAGCTCGCCTATTTCGGCGGCATCATCGAGCAGGCCGGAACCCTCGACCCCATGCTCGCCGGGCTCGCGATCGTGTCGTCGATGGTCGGCACCACCGTCGCCAAACGCTTCCTCGAGATGATGAGCGACCGGCAGTTCCGGGTCTGGGCCAACCGCATCATCGCGACCATCTGCGGCTACTACATCATCCACGGCACCACGATGCTGATCATTTCGGAAACGGCGGCCCGATAAATTCAATCTCTCCGCTCCCCTCCCCCCGCGAGCACTTGCGCGTGGTGGGGAGGGGTCGGGGGTGGGGGGTGCCGCAACGCTCGCCAGCTCAGCGACGCCGTCCGATCACAAATCTCTTAGTGCAACTTGTCGTCACCGATGCTGCCCCCCACCCCCGACCCCTCCCCGCCGCTGACGCGGGGGGGAGGGGCGACTCGCGGCACGACTGCCTGTCAAACGACAGTCTGAACAACCGATGTGTTGAAGAATTCAGGATCATCGTGTGGTGCTACACTCGCGGCCCCATTCGCCGCGAGAATCACATGACCCACACGACGCCTTCCTCCACCGGCTCCCAGCAAGGCACCGGCCAGATCGGCATGGCGGCAGCGGTCTCGATCGGCATCGGCGGCATGGTCGGCGCCGGCATCTTCTCGATCCTCGGCGTGGTGGCGCATGCGGCCGGCAACGCGATGTGGCTCGCCTTCATGATTGGCGGCGTGGTGGCGCTGCTGTCGACCTATTCCTATGCCAAGCTTGGCGCGACCTACCCGTCCGCGGGCGGCGCGGTGCACTTCCTGGTGAAGAGCTTCGGCGACGGCGTTCTCGCCGGCGGCCTCAACCTGTTCATGTGGGCGGGCTACATCATCTCGCTCGCGCTCTACGCCACCGCCTTCGGCAGCTACGCCGCGACCTTCGTCACCACGGCGCCGTCGCCGATGCTGGTCAAATCGCTGGCGCTCGGCGCCGTGCTGCTGCTGACCGTGGTCAACGCCTTCGGCGCGCGCTCGATGGGCCGCTGGGAAACCGTCATCGTCGCGATCAAGGTCGCGATCCTGGTGGTGTTCGCCGCCGCCGGCTTGTGGTTCGTGAAGCCCGGCAACCTATCGCCGGCGCTGTGGCCGGAAACCACCGCGATCCTGTTCGGCGCCGGCGTGTTGTTCATCGGCTACGAAGGCTTCGGCCTCGTCACCAACGCCGCGCGCGACATGCGCAATCCGCGGACCATGCTGCCGCGCGCGCTCTACACCAGCGTGATCCTGGTGATCATCATCTATCTCGCGGTCTCGCTCACCGTCAGCGGCAACCTCACCGACGCGCAGATCGAACAGGCCAAGGACTACGCGCTGGCCGAAGCGGCGAAGCCGTTCCTCGGCGAATTCGGATTCCGCCTGATCGCGATCGCGGCGTTGTTCTCGACCGCGTCGGCGATCAACGCCACGCTCTTCGGCTCCGCCAATGTCTGCTACATGATCGCACGCGACGGCGAACTGCCCGGCCGGCTCGCCGGCTCGGTCTGGAAGGACGCCACCGGCGGGCTTCTGCTCACCGCCGGGCTGGTGGTGCTGGTGACGCTCGGCTTCGATCTCTCCGGCATCGCCATGATGGGCAGCGCCGCCTTTCTCCTGGTCTATGCCGCGGTGAATGCCGGTCACCTGCGCGTGTTGAAGGAGACCGGCGCCAATGCGATCATCGTCTGGCTGTCGCTCATCACCTGCCTGGCGATGTTCGTCATGCTGTGCATCTACACCTGGCGGCAGCAGCCCGCGGCGATCGTCGCGCTGGTGATCATCGCGGCGCTGTCGTTCGCCGCTGAATGGGGCTACCGGCGCTGGAGCGGCCGCACGATCAAACCGCCGCAATAAATTCGACGGCAAAGAACGCGACATGACAAATTGGTCATGTCGGCAAAGTTTCCGCTTTTTGCCTCATTGCAAAAATACGGTTCGGCACCTCAACACTGCGAGCCGATCCATGAACTTCCATGTCGGGCAACAAGTCGTGTGCGTGAACGATAAGTTTTCGTCCGACAAGCGCTGGCGCCAGACCGTACGCAACTTTCCGACGTTGAATACGGTTTACACGATTCGGGAAATCCACACCGATGGACCGCTGGTCGGATTCTGCTTCTATCAGCTCGTCAATCCGCGCACCTGGTTTGTCGCCGGCCTCGGCGAGCCCGCATTCAACAGCCGGAATTTCCGGCCGGTGAAGACGACCAATATCGAGGTGTTCGAGAAGTTGCTGGTTCCGACCCGTGAGAAGACGCCGCACGATCTGGTCGACGCGTAGTCTTTCGTCTCGTGTTGCGCCTCGTGTTTGCACAAACTTTATTCGATGTTGATCCGATGATGCCGGGATTTGGCCCGCTTTGAGCGGATAAGATCGCGGCTGCACCAACGGATATCCGGACCTCGTCATGCCCCTCGCCCGCCCCCGTCACCGCGCAGCTCTTGCCGCGGCCGCCTTTCTCCTTGCGGCGGCGCCGCTGGCCTGGTCGCAAGATCGGGCCTTGCCGCTACGGCCTGACGCGCCGGCGATTTCGCCGGCCTGCATCATTCCGCCGGAGCTGGCGCACTTCGATCGCCCACTGACCCGCACCACGCAACGGATGTCGGAACGACAGCCGATCAGGATCGTCGCCATCGGCTCGTCGTCGACCTACGGCGAAGGCGCGAGCTCGCCGGACTGGACCTATCCGAACCGGCTCCGGCTCGAGCTCGCCTATCGGTTTCCCGGCCTCGACCTCACGGTCGTGAACCGCGGCGTGAACGGCGACAACGACAACGACAAGCGCGCACGCTTCCAGCGCGACGTCGTCGCCGAGAGGCCGGACCTCGTATTGTGGCAGCTCGGCACCAATTCGATGCTGGGCGGCGCCCCGATGGAGACGCACCTGCCGATCCTGCAGGGCGGCGTCGGTGAGTTGCGCAAGGCGACCGGCGCCGACATCGTGCTGATCGATCCGCAATATGCGCCCAAGGTGCTGCGCGGAAGCGGCGCCAACGCGGTCATCGAAATGATCGCGGAAACGGCGCGCGCCACCGACAGCCACCTGTTCCGCCGCTTCGAGCTGATGCGCCGCTGGCGCGAGGTCGAACAGATCGCATTCGACAAATTTATTTCGCCTGATGAACTCCATATGAACGACTGGAGCTATGCCTGCATCGCGCGGGCGCTCGGCACCGCGATCGCGGATGCCGCAACGCGGCCGGCAGCGCCGGGTTCGCCGGTCTCACTGCCGAGTTCCGCGCGCTGAGCGGCCGTTGACCGCAGCCATTCATCCAGAGAAGCTGCGTCCTGCGAAACAGAGGCAGCCTCATGGCGCAGCGCGTCTTGATCACCGCGGGAGCGTCCGGCATCGGCCGTGAGATCGCGCGCGCCTTCGCCGCGACCGGCGCCAGGATTTTTGTCTGTGACATCGATGCCGATGCGCTGGCGTCGTTCGCCCGGCAACTGCCGCACGCGATCGCCACGCGCTGCGACGTCTCCGACCGCCGCGATGTCGAGAACATGGTCGCGGCCGGCGCCGCGGCGCTCGGCGGCCTCGACGTGCTGATCAACAATGCCGGCATCGCGGGACCAACCGAGCCGACCGAGACGATGGACCCCGACGAATGGGAGAAGGTGGTCGCGGTCAATCTCAACGGCACGTTCAACGTCACCCGTTGCGCGATCCCGCACCTGAAGCGGTCGCCCGCGGGCGTGATCATCAACATGTCGTCGGTCGCGGGCCGGCTCGGCTATCCCAACCGTGGCCCGTACGCGACCACCAAATGGGGCCTGATCGGCTTCACCAAATCGCTGTCGATGGAGCTTGGCGCGTTCGGCATCCGCGTGAACGCGATCCTGCCCGGCGCGGTCGCCGGGGATCGGCTCGACCGCGTGTACGAGGCGCGCGCCGCGGTCGGCGGCCAGTCGGTCGAGGAGATCAAGACGCGCGCGCTGAGCAACCAATCGCTGAAGGCATTCGTCGATCCGCGCGATGTGGCGGCGCTGGCGGTGTTCCTGGCGTCGGATGCGGCAAAGTCGATATCGGGCCAGGCGCTACCGATCGACGGAGACCGGCAACAGACGACGTGACCTGGAATCCGACCACTAGGCCGGCTTCATGACGAAGCTGAATTCGCGCACCAGATCCTTGTCCAGCTTCGGACCCATCTCGAGGATCGTCTCGTAGGCCTTCTGACTGGAAAGCGGCGGCTTATAGGCGCGCTTCTCGACCAGGGCGCTGTAGACGTCACAGATCGTGGTGATGCGCACGAGATCGGAAATCTCGGCCGCGTGCAGACCGTGCGGGTAGCCCGATCCATCGAGGTATTCGTGATGGTGCGCGACGATATCCAGCAGTTCCGGCTGGAGACCGACACCGCATTTCAGCACCTGCACGCCGTATTCGGGATGCTTCCTCATGAGCGCCATCTCGTCCGGATCGAGCGCGCGCGGCTTCTCCAGGATCGCGACCGGAACCATCGCCTTGCCGACGTCATGCAGCATGCCGGCGACCGACAACCGATTGCGGTCCGCCGCTCGAAGGCCGAGATGCCGCCCGAAGGCGGCGGCCACACCGGTGACCAGCAGGCAGTGCTGGTAGGTCTGGCTGTGGTGCTTGCGCACGGTGTCGATCCACGACGAGAGGCCCTTCGATTCGATTTCGTCCACGACTGCCGCGCTCGCGGAGCCGATCTTCGAGGTGTCGCAAGCTTCGCCGAGACAGGCCGTGGTGAAGATCGCCTGCAATCCGTCGTGCGCCGCCGCCACGCCCTGATGACCTTGCGCGGCGAACTCCGACGAGTCCCCCGCCAGCACCGCGAAATCGCTCCAGATCTTTTGCAACAGCTCCTTGGCGTCGATCGGCGTGCTCACGACGTCGGTCGCACCGAGCGCGTAGGCTTGCGTGGCCTCGAACCGCGATCCCGGCTGGGTCGCGAAAATCACCTTGCCGCCCTTCGGCTTGGATTTCATCCATTCCTTCAAATCGAGAAGGCCGGACGCATTGCCGAGATTGGCCGAGACGACCGTGAAACGATCGGGCTTGGCGCGGTGGAGGTCAGCCAGCCCGATGAATCGGACTTCCACGAGACCAGCCAATTGGCGTCGCAGCCGCTGGGCGTCGAAGGTGGAGTCGCTGACGAAGGCTAGCTGGTTCATGGTCGTCGAGCACTTGCGGAATGTTCTTTCCAGGCTCAGTGCGCCGCAACTTCCGAGCGGCTGCATTACGGATGACAAGCATACGACGAACCTTTTAAGCGGGCCTTAATGAATGGCCGAACTTTGCGCGCCGTGTTGCAACGGCGTCATTCGGCAAGTCCTAGGATGGAATGCCGTCGCGCCGCGGATCGAGAATGGTGAGGATCTGCACCGCCCGCGGCAGTTCGATCAGGAATTCCGGATCGCGCTCCAGGTGGTGAGCCTGCCGGGGATCGGCCTTGCTGCCGCCGGTCATGGCCTCCACGCTCTCCCAATAGGAGATCGTCACGAACTCGGTTTCGGTCTCGCGATCCTCGCGCAGCATCTGCACGCCGACCGCGCCCTTGGCTTCGAGCGGCGTGATTCCGTTCTGCAACAGGTAGCGCTGGTAGTCGTCGGCCTTCTCCCTGACGGTGCGGCCGCGCCAGATGCGCGCGAATTTGGACCGGCTTGCGTCGCTCGTCATGCCGCAGCTCCATTCCATCGAAGAATGCTCTGCGAACGTCGGGATCAGTGCTGAAGTTCCTTTGCAACTCCGGCTCAAGGCAACGGCCACAGCGAAGCGCAACGGACCCAGGGAATTTTCAATCCGACGCCGAACACCGCGCTCGCACCCGGTATCACCACGCCCTCGCCTTCCGGCGGCGCGACAACCGGTCGCGGCACGGGCGCCAATCCATCGAACCCGCCAGATTTGATCGGCCGCAGCAATCCTCAGGACCTGACGACGCCCCGCGCACAAAGCCCACAGGGCGGCGGAACGCCGGGGACGCCACCGATCATCGTGCCGGAACTGTAACTTCTGCGAGGGATCGCTAATGGCGATCACAAATAACTATGCGGCCGGGCGCCCAGCGCCGGCCGCATATGCCGTAGGCCACGGCGGATTGGTTCAGGCAGCCTTGCTGCTATCGGCGGCGCCGCTGCGACAGGCGATCACCTGCTTGCGCGTCTTGCAGTCCGGGCAGACGCCGATGCGGGTGCTGAAGCGATCGGTCTCGATCGCGCTCTTCATCGCCACCCGGCTCGCGATCAGCAACCGCTCAACCAGGCAACTTTCGCAATAGGCGGCGTTGCGCTTCTCGAGGAATGCGGCGACACGCTGCACGATATGGGATACTGCACTCATCGTTTTTTCAACGCCTTCGGCAGCAAGGCGTTCCTTGCTGCATTTTCTGACCTGCTCGGAAGGGAGCCACGGCCCCGCGCCACGCGGCTGCGGACCGCCCCCTTATATAGGGCTCATTTTGGCCTTAGGCTAGCCCATTAGACCAAAGTGGTTTACGTCCTGTGGCCCTATTTCCAAGCGTTTGAGGGGGACTGGAAACCCGCCCTTATGAGGGTACCTCTCGGCGCCCGAAGAGCGTCCGTACCCCATAGCACTCAAAGGCTTACCACTCTCCAAACAAGGTGCGGCAAACCACTCCCTACCCCGCCCGCTCGTGGAAAAAGTCGTAGATCTTCTTCGCCATCTCGTCGCTGACGCCTTCGACCTTCGCAAGGTCGGCGGGTGACGCCCGCTCGATCGCCTTCAGCGTCCCGAAATGCTGCAACAGCGCGCGCTTGCGCGCCGGGCCGACGCCGGCGATCTCCTGCAAGCCGGATTCGCGGATGTCCTTCTTGCGCCGCGCGCGGTGCGAGCCGATGGCGAAGCGATGCGCCTCGTCGCGCAACCGCTGCACGAAGTAGAGCACCGGATCGCGCGGCTTCAATTTGAACGGATCGCGGCCGGGCACGAAGAAGGTCTCGCGGCCGGCGTCGCGCTCCGGCCCCTTGGCGATGGCGACCAGCGGCACGTCGGTGAGCCCGAGCGCGGCGAGCGCCGCCTGCGCGGCGGAGAGCTGCCCGCGCCCGCCGTCGATGATGACGAGATCGGGCCAGGGCGAGTCCGGCCTCTCCTCACTCTCCGTATCGTCCTCCGTCACCGCTTGCTCCGTTACCTTCTCCCCTGAAACCTGGGCTTGCCCAGGTTTCGCATTTTCTTGCGCAAGTCGGGCAAGCCCGACTTGCGTTGGGAGAAGGTGCCCGAGCGCAGGGAGGGCGGATGAGGGGTTCGCGAGCGAAGCGAGTTCTTCCGAAGAAGGCCCCTCACCCGGTTCGGACCTACGGTCCTCACCACCCTCTCCCTCAAGGGGAGAGGGCGACGGAGTTCGCGGCACCGACGCAGTACCAACCGTCCCATCAGCGCCGGCGACCGCAGCGGCCGCCAGGTCCGCCGGCACACGCGGCGATTCCGTCATCAGCCGCTTGAACCGCCGCTCCAGCACTTCGCGCATCATCGCGAAGTCGTCGCCGGGCGTGAGCTCGGCCGAGCGGATGTTGAACTTGCGGTACTGGTTCTTCTGGAATCCCTCGGGGCCGGCGACCACCATGGCGCCGACCGCGTTGCTGCCCTGGATGTGGCTGTTGTCGTAGACCTCGATCCGCCGCGGCGGGCGCGCGAGCCCGAAACATTCGGCGAGCCCGTCGAGCAGCCGGCGCTGCGACGCGGTGTCGGCGAGCTTGCGGCCGAGTGCCTCACGCGCATTGGACAGCGCGTGATCGACCAGCTCCTTCTTCTCGCCGCGGCGCGGCTGGGCGATCTCGACCTTACGGCCGTTCTTGGCGGAGAGCGCCTGCTCCAGCAACGCGCGATCCTCGATGTCGTGCGAGAGCAGGATCAGTTCCGGCACCGGCTTGTCGTCGTAGAACTGCGCCAGGAAAGCGCCCAGCACCTCGCCGGAATCGAAGCTCCGGTCGGCCTTCGGAAAATACGCGCGGTTGCCCCAGTTCTGGCCGGTGCGGAAGAAGAACACCTCGACGCAGAAGAAACCGCCTTCCTGGTGCACGGCGAAGACATCGGCTTCTTCGGTGCTGCGGGGGTTGATGCCCTGCTGCGCCTGCACCGCCGAGAGCGCCGCAAGCCGGTCGCGGTAGACCGCGGCGCGCTCGAAGTCGAGCGTCTCCGACGCCTTCTCCATCTCGACCGCCAGCTCTTCTTTCACGGCGCGGCTCTTGCCGGAGAGAAACGCGGTGGCTTCACGCACGAGTTCTGCATATTCGGCGAACTCGATCTCGCGCGTGCACGGCGCCGAACAGCGCTTGATCTGGTGCAGCAGGCACGGCCGCGTACGGCTTTCGAAGAAGCCGTCGGAACAGGAGCGCAGCAAGAACGCGCGCTGCAAGGCGGTGATGGTGCGGTTCACCGATCCGACCGAGGCGAAAGGGCCGTAGTAGCGGCCATCGCGGTTGCGGGCGCCGCGGTGCTTGAGGATCTGCGGCGCCCAGTGGTCGCCGGTGATCAGGATGTAGGGGAACGATTTGTCATCGCGCAACAGCACGTTGAAGCGCGGGCGCAGCCGCTTGATCAGATTGGCTTCGAGCAGCAGCGCTTCGGTCTCGGTCCTGGTGGAGACGAATTCGAGCGTGGCGGTGGCCGCGATCATGCGCTCGATGCGCGGGTCGTAGCCCGTGGGCCGCGCATAGGACGTGACGCGTTTGCGGATGTTCTTGGCCTTGCCGACATACAGCACCGCGCCATGCGCATCGACCATGCGATAGACGCCGGGCGCCGACGGCGCATGCTTCACGTGCCGCAGGATCGCGGCGCGGCCGGCCGCCAGCGGACCGGCGGCGGCGGCAAGATCGATCGCGGTCTCGACCTCGGGCAGGCTCTGCTCGTCGTCCTCCTCGACGAGTTCGCTCACCGGATCGATGTCTTTTTTGGCAACGCTCATGAATCGCAAAGTAGGAGTTCAGCCCGCACCCGGCCAGCCTTGACGGCGGCACGAACATGCTCCGGCGAAGCGCAATCGCCGCCGGCAGCGCGTGCTCGTTGATCGGATTTTCGCCGGAGACCTCGGCGCGGTGCCGATCGGGCGGCGGCCGCCCGCCCCCGAAGGCGTCGCGCCTCGTCCTCAAGTCCCCGTCGCGAGGCAATTATTAAGTAATACTTTACCATGCGGCGACGGTATTTACTGTCTATTTGCTATATTCATGGCGGATTGACGGCGTATTTAGTGTTAAAGAATGACAGTATATTTTATTTAAGCGTGTGTCTTTGTTGCACTAGACTAACCGTTAATCGCGAATACTATCGCGCCCATGTGATGCGTGGAGGGTGTGTGATGAAAAGCGTTGTGTTTGCGTGCTTGGGAATGCTGGGGCTGGCGGCGACGGCGAATGCAGCCGACCTGCCGCGGCGCTACGATCCGGTTCCACAACAGCGGGTCTTCGTTCCGGTCAACAACTGGACCGGCTTCTATATCGGTATCAACGGCGGCGGCGCCTGGGGCGATTCCAAGTGGGATAGCGTCGGCTCCTTCGACGTGTCCGGCGGCATGATCGGCGGCACGGTCGGCTACAACTGGCAGATGACTCAATGGGTGTTCGGCCTCGAGGGCGACATCGATTGGACCAATATCAGCGGCAGCTCGACCGCCGCCTGCGTAGCCGGTTGTAAGACCGCCAATAGCTGGCTCGCGACGGTCCGCGGCCGCATCGGCTATTCCTTCGATCGCTTCCTGCCCTACATCACCGGCGGTCTCGCGCTCGGCAACATGAAAGCGACCCAGCCGGGCTTCACCGGCGGCGAAGACACCAACGCCGGCTGGACCGCCGGCGGCGGTCTCGAATTCATCATCGCCGGCAACTGGACCGCGAAAGCCGAGTACCTCTATGTCGATCTCGGCAAATTCAATTGCGGCCTCGCCTGCGGCAACGGCGCCAATCCGGACAACGTGTCGTTCAGCACGCACCTGGTGCGCGGCGGCGTGAACTTCCGGTTCTGATCCAATAACCAAGAACACCAGACGAAACGACTGAGCCCCGGACCGATGGTCCGGGGCTTTTTCGTTCAAAATTCATTTGAGCGAGCGCTCTGACTGTTCGCGGCGAAGCACCTGACGACGATTGTGGCGAGGAACCAAATCTAGCCTTAGGTTTTGAAGGCTTGTTCAACACAACCGAATGTCACTTATACCTTCGGGATATGCACAATGGCCAAGATCGAGAATGTAACCCCGATTTTGCGTGTCGAAGACACGGAAGCGAGCGGCCGGTATTACACGCAGAAGCTCGGCTTTTCCGTGGACTGGGAAACAGACCGCATGCTCTCGGTGTCGCGCGATGGTAAGTCGATCATGCTGTGTGAAGGCGAACAGGGGCAGCCAGGCACCTGGCTCTGGATCGGCGTCGACGATGCGGATGTCTTGTTCGCCGAATTCTCGGCAAAGGGCGCTCACATCCGAAGCCCGCCGCAGAATTTCAGCTGGGCCTATGAGTTCGCGGTCGAGGACCCCGACGGCCACGTTCTCCGCCTTGGGTCCGAGCCCAAACCAGTCTGAATAGAGCACGCGCCGCCTTGCGGGGCTCCGCGGACATCAGGCCACGGCTTGCGGCTCCCATATTATGAGGACACGACTTATGAGGACACGACCTATGAGGACACGACCTGGCCTGCCGGCGGCGTGCTAGGCCGGCGGCGGCTTGGTCGCCTCGAAGCACGGCACGCGCGCGGCGAAGCTGTCGAGCCAGCCGCTCAGGCGCGGACAGCTTTTCTTCAAGGTACCCGGGAAACGGAACTCGCGATAGCCAAGCGCGCAGGCGAGCGATATCTGGCCGACATTCGGCAGCGCATCGACACCGGGCGGCGCCGCGTCGAGCGCCGCCAGCGAGCGATCGATCTTGCCCTGCTGCAGGTCGAGCCATTTCTGTTCGTGCTTTTCAGCCGGCCGGTAGCGGCCCTCGTAAACGATGAGGATCGAGGCATCCATGATGCCGTCGGCCAGCGCCTGCAGCTTGAGCGCGTCGATCCGTGCCTTGAACTCCGTCGGGATGATCTTGCCGCCACCGGCGACGTGATCGAGATATTCGAGGATCACCGGCGAGTCGAAAAACGTGCTGCCGTCATCGAGAATGAGAACCGGAATCTTGCCGAGCGGATTCTGCTGACGCAACGGATCGGCGGGATCCTGCGTCGCCGCGGACTCGACCTTCACCTTGCCGTCGAGCCCGAGCACGCTCACGGCGATGCGGGCCTTGCGGCCGAACGGAGAACCGAAGCTGGTACGGATCAACATGGGCGACGTCACCTCTTCTTGCGCGACGAATTCAGAAGCTCACATGAACAATTGCAGCGAGCGTTTGCGAACGGCGGATTCGGACGCGAGCTGTCGAGCTGCGTCACCTACAGGACGGGAGACTAAGCGAACCTATGCTAGCCAGTGATGACAAGGTTGACCGCTTTAGGGCCCTTGCCTTTCTTGTCAGGCTCGACATCGAAAGACACTCGCTGTCCTTCGTTCAATGCCTTGAGACCTGCACGCTCCACGGCGGTGATGTGCACAAACACATCGCGCCCGCCATCATCGGGCTTGATGAATCCGTAACCGCGCTCGCCGTTGAAGAACTTGACCGTACCTGCCATGGCCATCGGGAAACTCCTCCCCGTGGTTGCCCCCCGCCGCTCCCCACGGCGCGACGGTCAGCCGGACATCCGCATACGGGGAAAGCATCGGCCCCTTAGAGAGGCCTCAGTCACTCCGCCGGCCCCCATCGGAGGCGGAACGTCAAAGCCAACTTTTATAAAGTATTCTAATCTGCGGCTGTGGAAAAGTGGCCAGGGTGTGCTTTCAACTTAAGAGGTAGCTCGAACGCACCGATCATTCGCCGCCGCGCGTGATCCAATCGACGCGGCCGGCTCCGGCGAACAGCTTGGCGAAAAACGGCAGCAGGATTTCGAGTTCACCGGCCAGCAGCCACGGCGGATTGACGACGATCAGCCCGCAGCCGGCGAGACCTTCCGGTTTGCGCTGCACTGCGAAATCGACTTCTGCCCGCAGCACTTTTGGGATCGCCGCGCGCTGCAGGCGCCGCGCCAGCATGTCCGAGTCCTGCCGTCCCTTGAGCGGATACCAGAGCACGAAGATGCCGGTCGCCCATTTGCGGTGCGCGGCTTCCAGCGCCTGCGCGAGGCGGGAAAATTCGTCGGTGACCTCGAACGGCGGGTCGATGAGCACGGCACCGCGGCGCTCCGGCGGCGGCACATAGGCATTGAGCGCGGTCCAGCCGTCGATCGCGATCGCTTTGGCACGCCGGTCGCCGCCGAGGTTGTGCGCGAGCGCGGTCGCCGCGCCCGGCTCGAGCTCGCAGGCGACCAGGCGGTCCTGGCTGCGCAGCAACGAGCAGGTGACGACGGGCGAACCGGGATAGACGGCAAGCTCGCCGCCGGGATTGAGCGCGCGCACGGCGTCGAGATAGGGCGCGAGCAGCGCGGCGGGCTCGCCGTCGACCGGCGCCGCCAGGAGGCGCGCGATGCCGTCACGCCATTCGGGGCTGCGGGTCGCCTCCGGACCACGCAGGTCGTAAAGGCCGGCGCCGGCGTGGGTATCGATCACCCGGAACGCGGCCGGCTTGTTGCGCAGATGCACCAAGATGCGCGCGAGCACTGCGTGCTTGACGACATCGGCGGGGCCGCCGGCATGAAAGGCGTGGCGATAATTCATCGACGGGGACGTTAGCGCAGTTTGAGCGCAAGGGCCCCGTCAGTTGCCGCCGCGCATCGGCGGCATCACCAGCCGGTCGCGGCGGCAGGCGCGCCGGTCGACATCCTCGCAATCGCGGAAGCGCAGATCCTTGGACAGGCAGATCCGCACCTCGTGCAGGCGGCGGCTGTCGCAGGTCACCGAGATGGCCTTGCGGGAAAGGCCCGGGTTGCTCTCGACGAACGCCTCCTCGACCTCGTCCGGCGTCACCATCGTCGGCTTCGACAGTTCGATATAGGCGTCCGGAATTTTCACCTGGGCGCGCGCCTTGCGCACTGCATCGAAATAAGCCCGCGGCTCGAGCCCCGAGCACACCCCGTGCCGGTCCCATTCGTGGAAAATCAGCCGCGGTGCCGGCATCAGATCCAGCATCGAGGACACGATGTTGCGGTTGAGTCGCGGCGCGGGATTCTGGCAGTACTCCGGAAATCCCCGCTCGTATTGCGGCCACAGGCCGTGCACGACGAATGAGTAGGGCCGCCCGCCGCACTGTTCCTTCGGCGCCCGGCCTTTCTCGGCCGACGCTTCACAGAACGACGGCGACCACGACAGCGCGAGCACGTAAAAATCGAATTGGCCAGGCCGGCTCTGGCGCCGGTCCTGCGCCGACGCTCCAACCGCTACGACCAGCAACAAGGCCGCGGCGATCGCCGCGCGACGGACAATCCGAGACATCGACGCCCTCACAAGCCCAAATGCCAAATACAAACGCCGCCAACTATGGCGTCGCGCACGGAACATTTCAAGAACAAAAATCAGAGGCCGCCGGTCGGGCTCAATCAGGGCCGCGCCATCTTGCAGGCCGGGCTGTAGGCCATGTTGCGGTCGAGACCGACCACGCACCATTCGACGCCCCAGCTCGCGCCGACGAAGCCGCCGGTCTCAGCGATCGAATAATGCACCGGGTGCTTCAGGCCATCGGAAACCAGCACCATCGCGCTGCAGAACCGCCGCGGGATCGTATTCGGCGCCCATGGCCGGAACGCGGTCTCGCGAATCCGCTCATAGCCCTGGATCGTGAGGTTGGAATTCCAGAAGCGGCCTTCCTTCGCCGCAAAATTCGACGAGATCGTATCGACCACACCGGGATAGTCGCAGGGCGGCAGCACGCCGTCATAGCGCGGACCGGACAACCAGAAATTCAGTTCCAGGATGCTCGCCGCCGACGCCGAGCCGGCCGGCATCGCCGCAACCACGGCAACTGCGAAAGCAAAACCCGCGACGCGGCCGCGCATGACCCACCCCCTGGCAGAATAAGGAGGAACGGTGCCGCGCCGCCCCTGGGAGGTCAAGGGCGGAACACGCTCGGGACGTTGGATACACAGGGGTCTGTGGCACCCGGGCCACGGCCCTGGCCGGGACCGCAACGTTATCCACACTGTCATCGGTCGGTCTCCACCTGCGGGATACCATCGGCCTGTGGATTGACTGGCGCGCGGCGAGCGGATGGCCCCTGTGCGCCGACAGCGCGCTTTCATTCGGTGGCCGCGCGCTCTAGAATTTTCGCGTCGGAACCGGGAGGCACAGATGCGGGCGCCGTTGCGTTTATCGTTGATCGGACTGGCCATCGCGCTGTTCTCAGCGAACGCCGACGCGCAGGTCTATCGTGGCAACGACACCGGCGGCATCATCCCATATTCCTGCGAGAACGAGGTCGCCGCCCGCGAGATCGCCGGCGCCTACTGCGCGAGCTGGAACAAGTACGCCCGCATCACCAGCGTGCACCGGATCTATGGCGACTACATCGCCTTCAATTGCCTGTGGCGCCCCGACACCGCGCGCTTCCAGATCCCGCCGGTGCGCACGCGCTCGTCCTGCTACGCCCATGCCCGCGCGCCGCGGCTCACGCCACGCGTCCAGGTTCGCTACTGACGGCAAGGGCGGGTGCGCTTACGCGCCGTAAACCATGGCGTCCGTGCCCGCGCGCTGCGCGCGTGTTTTGTCGTACAGAAAAGCCGCAATCCACCCATACGAGCCGCGTCCGTCGGACTATAGGGAGTTCCTTCATGCGCCTGCCTGTCTCGATGCTCGCACTCGCCGCTTGCATGTCGCCTGCGTCCGCCCAGGAATTGCCCGCGCGCCGGGCCGGGCTGTGGGAGGTCACCATCAATCATGACGGCGGCAAGATGCCGGCACAGACGATGCAGCAGTGCGTCGATGCCGAGACCGACAAGCTGATGAATGCGTTCGGCGGCGATCTCAGCGCTGGCATGTGCACGAAGCAGGAAATCAAGAAGGTCGGCGCAACGCTGGTAATCAATGCGGTTTGCCAGATTGGCCCGATGAAGTCGGTATCGGAGAGCGTGGTCTCGGGCGACTTCAACAGCAACTACACGGTGAAGGTGACGTCGAAGCTCGAGGGCGTTCCGGCCGCGGCGCAAGGCATGGTCGGCGGCACCACGACGATCCAGGCGCGCTGGATAAGTGCGTGCAAGCCGGATCAACGGCCGGGCGACATCACGATGTCGAACGGACAGACGATGAATATCCGCGACCTGCGCAAGGCAATGCCGGGCGGCGCGCCGAAATAATTATTCTTTGGTTTCGGCCGGCGCGGCGCTGGTCGGATTCCCGGCCTGCTCGTCGGCGCGGCCTTCGTCGCTCGCGCTGTCATGTGACGGTGTCACGACAGGCTTCCCCGAGGCCGGTACCAGCGGCCGGGTCCGGCCGCCATGGCGCTGCATGGCCTGCGAAAATGCGGGCTGCCAAGTCTTCACTGCACGGTTTCCCTGCTCATCAAACGACCAACTCGCGGGTCGGGGGATTCGTTCCCCCATCCGCTACAGGGTCAAAGCAAAGAAACCGTTGATCAGGTCCAGCGGATGTCGTGCCGGGCGAGCACCTTGCGCACCGCATCGACCAGGTCGTTTTCCGGCACCGCGAATTGCGCTTCCGCCTGCTTCTTGAGGTAGTCGTCGCGCTCCTTCGACAATCCGGCGATCTCGGCGCCGAGGATCAGGTCCTTGATCTGGACCTCGCCCCTGGCCTTCTCGTCGCCGCCCTGGATGACGACGCAGGGGCTGCCGCGCTTGTCGGCATATTTGAACTGATTGCCGAAATTCTTCGGGTTTCCGAGATAGAGCTCGGCGCGGATGCCAGCGCCGCGCAGCGCCGCGACCATCTTCTGGTAATCGGCGGTGCGATCGCGATCGAATATCGTGACCACCACTGGGCCCGGCGCGGGCTTGGCGTCGAGCTTGCCGATCATGGTGAGCGCGGCCTGCAAGCGCGATACACCAATTGAAAAGCCGGTCGCCGGCACCGGCTCGCCGCGGAAGCGCGAGACCAGGCCATCGTAACGGCCGCCGCCGCCGACCGAGCCGAAGCGCACCGGCCGGCCCTTCTCGTCCTTGGTCTCGAGCAGCAGCTCAACCTCGTAGACCGGGCCGGTGTAGTATTCGAGGCCGCGGACGACGGAGGGATCGATCAGGATGCGGTCGTCGGCATAATCCGACGACGTCGTCAGGCTGGCAATCTGGCGCAGCTCTTCGACGCCAGCTTCGCCTTGCGCCGAGCCCGCGACCACCTTGGCGAGGTTCGCCAGCGTCGCGTTGGCGTCCGCGCCCTTCGACTCGACGAAGGCGAGCACGCGGTCGATGGCGCCGCCATCGAGGCCGGCGCCTTTGGTGAAATCGCCGCTCTCGTCCTTGCGTCCTTCGCCGAGCAGCAGCCGGACGCCGGCGGCGCCCAGCCGGTCGAGCTTGTCGATCGCGCGCAGCACCGTGAGGCGCTTGCCGGCATTCGCTTCGCCGCCGAGGCCGATGGCTTCGAGCACGCCGTCCAGCACCTTGCGATTGTTCACCTTGACGATGTACTGGCCCTTGAGACCGAGCGCTTCCATCGTATCGGCCGCCATCATGCAGATTTCCGCGTCGGCCGCGGGCGAGGCGCTGCCCACCGTGTCGGCGTCGAACTGCATGAACTGACGGAAGCGGCCGGGGCCCGGTTTCTCGTTGCGGAACACCCAGCCGAAGCGGTAGCTGCGATAGGGCTTCGGCAGCGCGTCGAAATTTTCAGCCACGTAACGCGCAAGAGGCGCGGTCAGATCGTAGCGCAGCGACAGCCACTGCTCGTCGTCGTCCTGGAACGAGAACACGCCTTCGTTCGGCCGATCGAGATCCGGCAGGAACTTGCCGAGCGCGTCGGTGTATTCGATCGCGGGCGTCTCCACCGGCTCGAATCCATAGCGCTCGTAGACGTCGCGGATCGCATCAGTCATGCGCCGTGTTGCCGCGATCTCGGCCGGGCCGCGATCACCAAGACCGCGCGGGAGCCGCGCCTTCAGCTTGTTGGTTTTGTCGGCCATGATCGTGCTACATCGTTGGGTCAGGTCGATTAGTCGCGCGGTGGTAGCAGCCGGTTCAAACAGCGGCAAGGGACCGGCCAGAGCGAGAGAGAGCGACCATGCCTTCCGGACCAGCATCCGCAACGATTCCCAACGATCTGGAGTCCTATTGGCTCCCGTTCACGGCCAACCGTGCGTTCAAGGCCGCCCCGCGGCTGATCGCGCAGGCCAAGGACATGCACTACAAGACACCCGACGGCCGCACCGTGCTGGATGGTATCGCCGGGCTGTGGTGCACGAACGCCGGGCACAATCGCGATCCGATCGTCGCGGCGATCCGCGCGCAGGCCGGCGAGCTCGACTACGCGCCGGCGTTTCAATTTGCACACCCCAAAGCCTTTGAGCTGGCGAGCCGGGTGGCGGCGCTGGCGCCGAAAGATCTCGACCACGTGTTCTTCTGCAATTCCGGATCGGAAGCGGTCGACACCGCGCTGAAGATTGCGCTCGCCTATCACAACATCCGCGGCGAAGGCTCGCGCACCCGCCTGATCGGCCGCGAACGCGGCTATCACGGCGTCGGCTTCGGCGGCATCTCGGTCGGCGGCATCGTCGGCAACCGCAAATTCTTCGGCTCGCTGCTGGCCGGCGTCGACCACCTGCCGGCGACCTACAATCGCGCCGAGCAGGCCTTCAGCAAGGGTGAGCCGGAATGGGGCGCGCATCTCGCCGACGATCTCGAGCGCATCGTCGCGCTGCACGACGCCTCGACCATCGCGGCGGTCATCGTCGAGCCGATGGCGGGTTCGACCGGCGTGCTGCCGCCGCCGAAGGGCTATCTCGAGCGGCTGCGCGCGATCTGCGACAAGTACGGCCTGCTGCTGATCTTCGACGAAGTCATCACCGGCTTCGGCCGGCTCGGCTATTCGTTCGCGGCCGAACGCTACGGCGTGGTGCCGGACATGATCACGTTCGCCAAGGGCATCACCTCAGGCACCGTGCCGATGGGCGGCGTGATCGTGCGGAAGTCGATCTACGACGCCTTCATGCGCGGGCCCGAGCACGTGGTCGAGCTGTTCCACGGCTATACCTATTCCGCACACCCGCTCGCCTGCGCCGCGGCGTTGGCGACGCTCGATCTCTATCGCGACGAGCAATTGTTCGAGCGCGCCCGCAAGCTCGAGCCGGTCTGGGCCGACGCGGCGATGGGCCTCAAAGGCCTGCCGAACGTGCTCGACATCCGCACCATCGGGCTCACGGCCGGCATCGATCTCGCGTCGCGGCCCGACGCCGTCGGCCGGCGCGCCTATGACGCGATGGTGCACGCCTTCAACGAGGAGAATCTCGTCGTCCGCGTCACCGGCGAGACCATCGCACTGACGCCGGCGCTGATCGTCAGCGAGAGCCAGATCGCGGAAATCTTCGAGAAGGTCGCGCGGGTGATCAAGCAGGTCGCCTAGCGCGCAGGACCGCCCGCCCTACTCGCCGTTCACCACGCGCAATTCGCTGCGGCTGGTTTCCGCGCGCTGCCGCGCGTCGACCTCGGTCTCGGCGACCACATAGTTCGGGCGCCGACGGGTCTCACGCAGGGTGCGTCCGACATACTCGCCGATGATGCCGAGCACGAACAGCTGCGCCGCGCCCAGGATCGCGATCGCCGCCATGATCGACGTCCAGCCCGCGACCGTGTGCTGCACAAAGAAGAAGCTCACGATCGAATAGATGACAAACAGCATGCCGAGCGCCGCGAATCCCAGTGCCAGCCAGATCGCGGCGCGCAGCGGCCGCACGCTGTGGGAGGCGATACCCGACAGCGCGAGCTCGACCATCCGCCCGACCGAGTATTTGCTGACGCCATGCCGCCGCTGCCCGGGCTGATAGGTGATCTTGGCGATCGGGAACCCGAGCCAGCGCACCATGCCGCGCAGGAACAGTTCGTCACTCTCGAACCGGTTGATGGTGTTGACGACGGTGCGGTCCATCAGCAGGAAGTCGGCGCTGCCCGGCTCCAGCTGGATATCGCCCAGCATCCCCAGCACGCGGTAATACAGGCGCGACGTCGCCCGCTTGAACGCTGAAACCTTGAGATCGTCGGCCCGCTGCCCGGCCACGATCTTGAAGCCGGCACGCCACTGTTCCACCAGCTGCGGAATCACCTCGGGCGGATGCTCGAAATCGGCATCCATCACGATCACCGCCTGGCCGCGCGCCGCACGCAGCCCGGCGCGCATCGCCGCCTCGTGGCCGAAATTGCGGGTGAACGACACGTAGCGGACCATCGGATCGGCGGCGGCGGCGGCGCGCAGGGCGTCGAGCGTGGCATCGTCCGAGCCGTCGTCGACGCCGATGATCTCGGTGCGGCCGAGCGTCGATGTCAGGCGCTTCAGATCCGCAATGATCGGCGCGATGTTGCCCGCCTCGTTGTGGGCGGGCAGCACGATCGAGAGTTCGACGGCGACAGGAGCCATACGCAAATCCGGCATTACCGCGGAGCAGTGCCACACTAACATCGTAGGCTGCAACGGCGAAGCGCGCGCAGCGGCCGTTCGCGCGCCAGCAGGCTGGACGAGTCCACAGAAATCCTGCGATGTGTGGCGCCTCGCACAGGGCGGGGTCATGGGGCGGGTCAGGGGAAATGTGGCTGTATGGCCGCAGCGGACAGCAATAGCGGATTTTTCGGCCGGATCGTCGACGAGGCCCAGCGGCGGCCGGGCGTGGTCCTGGCCTGGATGCTCGGCTTCCACCTGGTGGTGTGGACGCTGGTTCCCGCGCTGATCTCCGCCAACCTGCAGCTCGACCTGGTGGAGGGCCTCGCGCTCGGCAAGGAATGGCAGCTCGGCTATTGGAAGCACCCGCCCCTGCCCTGGTGGGTCACCGACCTCGCCTACCGCGTCACCGGACAGATCGGCGCGGTCTATGTCCTCGGCCCGCTGGCGGCGGTGATCTGCCTCTATGCGGTCTGGCTGCTGGCGCGCGACGTCGCCGGGGAGCTCAAGGCGCTGGTCGCGGTCGCCGCGCTCGAAGCGGTCCACTTCTACAACTTCTCGGTCGTGAAATTCGCACACGACCAGATGCAATTGCCGTTCTGGGCACTGACCGGATTGTTCTTCTGGCGCGCGATCGCGCGCGGGCGGACCATCGACTGGATGCTCGCCGGCCTGTTCCTCGCATGCGCGTTCTGGTCGAAATACGCCGTGTTCGCCCTGGCGGCGACACTCGGCCTGATCCTGCTGCTCGACCCGTACGCACGGCGCGCCTGGCGCACCCCCGGCCCCTACGTGATGGCCGCCGTGTTCGCGCTTGCGATCGCGCCGAACGTCTGGTGGCTCATCACCAACGACTTCATGCCGTTGCGCTATGTCGACGATCGCGCCGCCGGCGCGGCGCGCTGGTACCAATATCTCCTGTTCCCGCTGCGCTGGATCGGCGGCCAGTTCGGGTTCCTGCTGCCGGCGCTAGCTCTGCTGGCGCTGCTGTACCTGCCGCGCCGGTCCATCACACCTCGACCGGCAAGCGAGACGGACGCGTTCAACCGCCGCTATGTCGTCGCGCTCGCGCTCGGCCCGTTCGTGGTGACGACCCTCATCGCGGCCGGGGCGGGGCGTCAGGCGATCGCCATGTGGGGTTACCCGCTGTGGTCGTTCCTGCCGCTGGCGATCCTGATGGTCTGGCCGCCGGCGCTTGAAGCCGCGCAGTTGCGGAGGTTTGCAGCCGCGGCAATGGTGGTGCTGATTGCCTTCCCGATCGGCTTTGTGATCGCGGAGCTCGGCGAACCGTTCTTCCGTGACCGGCCCAAGGCGACCCAGTTCCCCGGCCGTCTGCTGGCTGAAACCATCACCCGGCAGTGGCGCGAGCGAACCGGCACGCCCCTCACCTATGTCGGCGGTGCCATCGTGCTCGCCAACGGGGGAGCCGGCCCCCGCTCGTTGCCGGGCGCCGGACAATTCACCGCCAACAACGTCGTGGTCTATTCGCCGGACCGGCCGCACATCATCGTCCATGGCGAACCCGGCCTCAGCCCCTGGATCGACGTCGAAGACCTCGAACGACGCGGCGCCGTCTTCGTCTGGCAGCCGCAGGAAAAGGGACTGCCCGAGAACATCAGGCGGCAGTTCCCGCGCGCCGAGTTTCAGCCGCCCCTGACCCTGGCGCGGCACACGCTTTATCCACGGGGTGGCGAAGTCGTCTATTACGCCTTCATGCCGCCGCGTCCTGCGTCGGCGCCAGCCGCGGGTTCCGCACCGCCGTGATCCCGGCCTTGCGCCGGCCCGATGCCTCGTAGACATTGAACAGAATCGGGCGAATCACCGCGCCCTGCGCCTCGTCCGCCGCCTATTGGACCATTCGTGACGACCATGCGCCTCGGAACCATCTTCATCGTAGCCTGCATGGTGGTGATCGCGGCGTCGGCGGGCGCTTTGCTCTATCTCGGGTTCGGCTTCTCCGGGATCGAGGCGTTCGTCGTCACGCTCGCGGTCCTGACCGCGTTGGGGCTCTATACCACCGTCTCCACCCGCACCGGCGTCCGTTCCGCGGTCGGCAGCCAGCTCGGCGATCTCTCGCGCAGCAATTTCGAATTGGCCCGCCAGGTCAACGACCTCAACCGCCGGATCGCCGGGGTGGAAAGCCGCGCCGACGTCGCGCAAGCGCGGGCTCGCGCCGCGATCGATCCGCTCGCAGTCGAGATCAGCGAACTCGGCACACTGGTGCGGCAGCTGGCGGAAACGGTGGCGACCTACGAGGCGAGATTCGGCGAGATCGCAAAGCCGGAGATCGCAGCGTCCGGAATCGCAATACCCGACATCGCAACGCCCGATATCGCAAGGCCTCTGCCGCTGCCGCAGGAACCGATCACCGCGATCGAGCCGATCGCGTCGCTGATGGAGGACGTCGTTCCGGCGGTGTCCCCGACACCGATCCCGGTGGCCGCACCGCCCGCGCCGGCCCCCGAGCCTCGACCGGAACCGGCGATCGCCGCCCGAGTCGCTGGCAGCAACAGCGCCGACACCAGCAGCGCCGATGAGGAACGGCTTGCGGTGATCCGGCGCGCCATCGATGCCAATCGCATCGACCTCTACCTGCAGCCGATCGTGACGTTGCCGCAGCGGAAAGTGCGCTACTACGAGGCGATGTCGCGGCTGCGCACCGAGACCGGTGACGTCCTGCAAGCCGCCGATTTCATCCCGCTGGCGCAGCGCGCCGGACTGATGGCGAAGATCGACAACCTCGTCGTCTTCCGTTGCGTGCAGGTGGTGCGGCGTCTCCTGCTCAAGAACCGCGATATCGGCCTGTTCTGCAATCTCTCGGAGACGACCCTCACCGACGGCGCGGTATTTCAGCAGCTCCTCGACTTCCTCGACGCCAATCGTGCGATCGCGCCCTCGGTCGTGCTCGAATTCACCCAGAGCGGGTTGCGTGCCGCCGGCCCGATGGAGAACGAGTCGCTGGCCGCGCTGGCCGACCGCGGCTTCCGCTTCTCACTCGACAATCTGCAAGACCTGCGGATCGAACCGCGCGACCTCGCAGCGCGCGGCTTCCGCTACATCAAGATCCCCGGCAACCTTCTGGTCAATCCGAAGGACAGCGCCGCCGACATCCACCCCGCCGACCTTTCCGATCTCCTGGGCCGTTTCGGCATCGACCTGATCGCCGAGAAGATCGAAAGCGAAGCGATGGTGGTCGACCTGCTCGACTACGACGTCCGCTTCGGCCAGGGCTTCCTGTTCTCGCCACCGCGGCCGGTGCGCGCCGAAGCGCTGCAGGGCATCGCCGACCGTGGCGACGTGGTGGTGCGGGAATCCGGCGGCGCCGATGAGACGCCCGCCCCCGAGCCGACCGCGCGGCCGCCAGGCGACGAGCCCGGCGGCAACGGGGCGGGCAAAGGTCCGCGCGTCGTCGGATTGGCCCAGCTCGCCCGCGGCGGGACCGGCCGTATTTGAAGCCGGGGCGCGGATCGTCTAAGAGCAGCGGCCGCGTCAAACCTTCCGACCCGCACCGAGCCGCAATTCTTCCGAGCAGCAATTCTTCCGAACAGATGTCCGTCAACCCATCCAGCTTCAGCAGCCATTTCGCGACCGTTGCGCCTGACTACGACGTGTTGCTGTCGGATGTCTGGGGCGTCGTGCACAACGGCGTCGCGGCCACGCCGAACGCGTGCGACGCGCTCCGTCAATTCCGCGAGCGCGGCGGCACCGTGGTGCTGATCACCAATGCGCCGCGACCGGGCGAGTTCGTGCAGAAGTTCATCGACGGCCTTCACGTGCCGCGCGACAGCTACGACGCGATCGTGAGCTCCGGCGACGTCACCCGCGCGCTGATCATCGAGCGGGCGGGCGAACGCGTCGCGCACATTGGCCCTGCACGCGATATCCCGATCTTCGAAGGCCTCGACGCCGCGGTGGTTCCCGTCGAGAGCGCGGACTACGTCGTCTGCTCCGGCTTGTATGACGACACGACCGAAGGCCCGGACGACTACGACGACGTCATCGCGACGATGCTCGCGCGCAAGCTGCCGATGATCTGCGCCAATCCCGACATCGTCGTCGAACGCGGCGAACACCTGGTCTATTGCGCCGGCGCCATCGCCGACCGCTATGCCGCCAAGGGCGGCGACGTGACCTATGCCGGCAAGCCGTATCGCCCGATCTACGACCAGGCGATGGCGGCGGCGCGCAAGGCGCGCGGCCGCGACACCGCGCATAATCGCGTGCTGGCGATCGGCGACTCCGTGCGCACCGACCTCAAAGGTTCGGTCGCCTTCGGCATCGATTGCCTGTTCGTCACCGCCGGCATCCATGCCGAGGAGTTGGGCGGACGGCATACTCCCGACGCCACGGCAATCAACGCCATGTTCAAGGACGCGCAGGTCGCGCCAAAGTTCGTGATGCAGCAACTGGTGTGGTGACGGTTCTGTGGTGACGGTTCTAATGGGGGCAGCCCATGCTTGCGCTCTCGGATTTGAAGTCCTTCAAGGTCATGTTCGCGACGCCCTGCTACATCTCGGCGGTGAGCATGAACTACGTCGTGAGCACCTACGGCCTCGCGCTCGACTGCTCGCATCTCGGCATGGAAACCATCCTGCACATGCACAGCGAGAGCCTGATCACGCGCGGGCGCAACAAGATGGTGATCAAGTTCCTGGAAGAAGAGCGGTTCACGCACCTGTTCTGGATCGATTCCGACATCGCGTTTTCATCGGAAGCCGTGTTCCGTATCCTGCGCGCCGATCGTGACGTCGCCGCCGGCGTCTATCCGATGAAGTCGTTCAACTGGCCGTCCGAGGGCTTGCCGGCCGGCATGACTCGCGCGCAGTGGGAGGCGAGGTATACCGACTATCCGTTCAACCCGGTCGCGCATGGCGCGGCGCCGGTCGGTCCCTATGTCGACGCCGACGGTTTCGTGGAAGTGGCGGAAGCGCCGACCGGCTTCATGGCGATCAAGCGCCACGTGTTCGCGCAGATGATGCGGCACTATCCCGAGCTCAACTACGTGCCGGACGGCCCGCCCAACAATCCGCAGGCGCATCTGCACTGGCGCTTCTTCGACTGCATGATCGACCCGGACACCGGCCGCTACCTGTCCGAGGACTTCACCTTCTGCCGGCGCTGGCGCGACATGGGCGGCAAGATCTGGGTCGACCTTCACTCCAAGCTCCACCACCTCGGGCAGCACATGTTCGCCGGCGACCTCGCCGAAAGCCTGAAGGTGCAGGGGCGGCTGTAGGGTTGGGTAGCTCCCGTTCAACCGCTGACGCTCTGCCCATTGCCCGTCGAAGACGGTCGCAAACGCTTCTTGCGGGGCGCCTAACCCACCCTACGCGCTGAATAAAATGATGCCGGCGGGCCACACCGGCAAAAAAAACGCGCATCCCTGGCGGTCGCCGCCACCAAGCCCCTGTTCGGCGGCTCGCCCAACTGCTGAATATATGGAACTTTGCGCCTAGGCCCCTGATTTGAAGGCAACAATTGCGCCCGGGGGTGAGTACCACCGGGGGTAAGCATGCGACGACACTCCGCACCGGACCTGCGCCACGCGCTGCATTTTGTATTGCCAAAACCGGGCAGCGCGACCGCGCTGCGGTCGAACCTGCTGTCCACCAGCATTCTGACCGGAAGCCCGTTCGTCGGCATGGCGCTCGTCGCCGGCATCACCGCTTTCGGCGTCACGCCGGCCGCCGCCCAATGCACTTCCGGCGCCGGCGGAACCTTGATGACAGGAACCTGCAACCCCCTGACCGTGAGCGGCGCAAGCTCCACGGCCATCGGTTTCAACGCGAGCGTCAACGGGGCCTTTGCCACCGCCGTTGGCAACAACGCGGGGGCGAACGGCCTAGCCGCCACCACGACCGGCGCGTTCTCGTTCGCGAACGGCGACAACGCGACCGCGACAGGAACGGCCGCATTCGCGGACGGCACCGCCGCCACCGCAACCGGCCGGTCCGCGGTTGCGAACGGCACCAATGCCACCGCAACCGGCGAGGCTGCCTTAGCGAACGGCCAGTTCGCCACTGCCACCGGCCGGATCTCCTTCGCGAATGGCGCCAATGCCGTCGCCACCGGCAGCGCCTCGACTGCCAATGGCTCCAACGCTATCGCCACCGGCACGTTGTCGTTCGCGAATGGCTCCAACGCCATCGCCACAGGCACCTTCGCGATCGCGAATGGTGCCAACGCCACCGCGACCGGCCAGAACAGCTTCGCGAACGGCTCCAACGCCACCGCCACCGGCCAGGGCGCGGATGCGATTGGCAACGGCGCGACGGCGACCGGCGCGTCTGCAAGTGCCAACGGCGCCTTTTCGACCGCGACCGGCGCGGGCGCGAACGCAAGTGGCACCGCCGCCACCGCAACCGGCAACTCGGCCAGCGCGAACGGCGTGCAGGCCACGGCGACCGGCCACGCGTCTATCGCGAACGGCGCGCTCGCGACGGCCACCGGTCAGAATTCGTTCGCGAGCGGCACCAACGCCACCGCCACCGGCCAGGGCAGTTTCGCGAGCGGCACGACCGCCAGTGCTTACGGCCAGGGCAGCCGCGCGGACGGCGAAGCCACCACCGCCATCGGTCAGGCAAGCACCGCCAATGCCACGGGCGCGACCGCCATCGGACAAGGATCAACCGCGAGCGGGACCAATGCGTTCGCCGGCGGCATCGGCGCGGTCGCGTCCGGCAACAGCGCCGTGGCGATCGGCAGCAATGCGCAGGGCACCGGCACCAATTCGATCGCGATCGGCAATGGCGCGGTAGCCACCGGGTCGATCGCGGTCGGCGCTGCGTCGTCGGCCGCCAGCGGCGGCTCCGCGTTCGGCGACAATTCAGTAGCGACGGGAGCCAACGCGGCCGCGATCGGTACCGGCGCTTCGGCGACGCATGCCAATTCCACCGCTATCGGCACCGGCGCAACGACAACGCGCGCCAACCAACAGGCGTTCGGCACCGCCTCGAACACCTACACGATGGCGGGCATCACGTCGGCGGCGAGCACGGCGGCCCAGAGCGGCCAAACGCAGCTCGTCACGTCGGACGCAAGCGGCAACCTCGCCACCGCAAGCGCCGCGAGCCTCGGCCTCGCATCAGCCGGCGATATCAGCGGCATCAATTCGCGCCTTGATGACCTTACGATACGCAGCAACCGCGCCTATTCCGGCGTCGCGATGGCGATGGCGCTCGCAGGAACACCAACCGTGATGCCGAACGAGCGGTTCGTCACCAGCTTCAATTGGGGCACGTTCCAGGGCGCGAATGGATTTGCCTGGGCGGGCGCCGTCCGCGTTACCGGCAACGTGCAATTGAACGGCGGCGTCTCCTATGCACCGGATGTCAACCTTGTCGGTGGGCGCGCCGGGGTGCGGATCGGCTTCTGAAGCCGCATCGGACCTCGATCATGAACGAGCGGCGCGCAGCATGAAGAAGACGATCGGACGATCGATCCGCGCGCTTGTCGTCACCTTGTTGTTCGTTGCTGCATGGGCAGGCCCGGCGGCGCCGGAATCGAAAGGCCCCGCGCCCGCACCGGCACCCGCAGCCGAGGCGAAATCGGCCCTACCGGTGACGCTCGAGCAAACGCTCTACTTGATCCGGTCGACGCTGCTCACGCTCAACGACGCCAATCGCTCCGGCAACTACACCGTGCTGCGCGATCTGGCGGCGCCGGAGTTTCAGGCCAGGAATACGGCCGCCGACCTGTCGCTGATTTTCAGCGACTTGCGGCAGCGCAAGTTCGACCTGTTCGCCGTGGCGCTCGTGGCGCCACAGCTCTCGACACCGCCCTATGTCGACCCGAACAAGATGCTCAAGATCGTCGGCTACGTTCCGACGCGGCCGCTGCAGATCAATTTCGATCTGACCTTCCAGGTGGTCGACGGCCATTGGCGGCTGCATGGCATCTCGGTCGCCACCACGCCGGCGCCGCCCCTGCCGCCGCCTGCGCCCCCCGTCGAGGAGCCTCCGGCCAAGGCCAAGAGCAAAAAATAGCGACGCGCCGGTGCGCCGACGCATCGCCACGCAACGAGGCTGAGAACGTCCGATGAAGCGGATTACGCCGCCAGCGGCGGCACCGGCAGGTCGGGGAACACCGCCTGGATCTTGTGCTGCAACGTCTGCGCGTTGAACGGCTTGACGATGTAGTTGTCGACCCCCGCCTTCTTGGCCGCGATCACGTTGTCGGTCTTCGACTCGGCCGTGATCATGATGAAGCGGGTGGTGTTGAGATTGGGGTCGGCGCGGATCTGGCGCAGCAGGTCGTAACCCGTCATCGGCGCCATGTTCCAATCCGAGATCACCAGGCTGTAGGACTTCTGCCGCATCTTGGCGAGCGCGGACGTTCCATCAGTGGCGTCGTCGACGTTCTCGAAACCGAGCTGCTTCAGCAGATTGCGAATGATGCGGATCATCGTGTTGTAGTCGTCTACAACGAGGATCGACATGGACGCATCAACTGCCATAGTCCTCTCCATGAGACCTCATCGACGCGGCGGCCACGCAAGCCGACCGCGACGACGAACACCCCGGCCCGGAGCAATTCCAGTATCCCCCTAGCAAAAGGCGTTGAATATCCGGTTAATTGCGCGCGCGACGCGCGCTCCCGAACCTCGGCAAGGCAGAAATCCTCAACGAAATCATGCTGATTTGGAACGCGGCCGACCCGCGCAAGGTTGCCGGCCGAGGCCGGCTCGGTAGGACGCCCCGGAGCGTAAAAAAACGTAAATAAGCCAATGCCAGAACACTCGAAACCGACCCCCACGTTTACCGTAGTCCACGGGGAAACACCCGCCGGGCACGCGCTCCACGGTGCCGTGGTCGCGATCGGCAATTTCGACGGCGTGCATCGCGGCCACCAGGCCGTGATCGCGACCGCCCGGCAACGCGCGGCGGCGCTGCAGCGTCCGGCGGCCGCGCTGACCTTCGAGCCGCACCCCCGCAGCTTCTTCCGGCCGCAGGAGCCGCTGTTCCGCCTCACCGACGAGCGCAACAAATTGCGGCTGCTGGCATCGACCGGGCTCGACGGCGCGATCGTGCTGCGCTTCGACGCGGCGCTCGCGGCGCTGAGCGCCGACGACTTCGTCGAACGCGTCCTCATCGAGCGGCTCGCGGTTTCCGGCGTCACCATCGGTTTCGATTTTCATTTCGGCGCCAAGCGGACCGGCACGCCCGACTTTCTCGCGGCGGCGGGCGCACGACACGGCTTCGCCGTCGACATCGTGCCGCGGTTCGAGGACAACGGCCGCCGCATCTCTTCCGGCCCGATCCGCGCCGCGCTCGGCCACGGGCGCGTCGCCGAGGCCGCCGAGTTGCTCGGCTTCCCCTGGTTCGTATCCGGCGAGGTGGTGCACGGCGACAAGCGCGGGCGCGAGCTCGGCTACCCGACCGCCAACCTGCTGCTCGACCCGACCTGCGGACTGCGGCACGGGATTTATGCCGTGCGCATCAATGTCGGCGGTCGCCGTCACGACGGCGTGGCGAGTTTTGGCCGCCGCCCGATGTTCGACGTCGGAACGGTGCTGCTCGAAGTGTTCGTGTTTGATTTTTCCGCCGACCTCTACGGGCAGACGATCGATGTCGCTTTCATCGAATGGATCAGGCCCGAGATGAAGTTCGACAGCATCGATGATCTGGTGCGGCGCATGGACGACGACAGCGGCATCGCGCGCGCCGCGCTGGCGAAAGTCCCCGGCGCGTTTCCGCCGGTATCCTAGCTTCCCTGGCTTTCCTGCTCCTCGGCGCCGGCCGCGTCGTCATTCGGCCGGTCGCGGAACCATTCCTTGGCAAGCGCGGCGGCAAGGAAACCGGCAGCCGCCAGCGGCGCAATCCGTCGCAGACCGATGGTGCGCCCAAGCTGCAACGCGATGCCCAGCGTTGCGGGGTCGAAAAACGGCGACTGGCTGCGCAGCGCGAGCGCACGCTTGGCGCGCTCGCTGGTCCGGCGCTGCGACAGCACAGCGCCGAGTGCGCAGACGATGGCGATCAGCACGAACGAGACGGCGACGATCAGCGCCGCCGTCAGCGGGCTGTAGCGTTCGGCCAGCCAGATGAATCCGGCGAAGACGAAGAACACGAACGCCGCCACCACCGCGACCACGGCGATCAGCGCGAAGACGACGACGGCGCTGCTGAGGCCGGTTCGCGCCTCAGCCCGCAGCCGAAGATTTTGCATCAAGCCCGTCAGCATGCTGAAGCCCAACCCAAGGCCGTCGTTGCGTGGTTACTTCCTTGCACCGAGTCTATTTGCGCCAACTCTATTTGCACCAACTCTACTTGCGCCAACTCTACTTGCGCCAACTCTACTTGCGCCACATGGCGCCGAACAGAAAGCCGATGCCGGCGGCGAGCGCGAGCGTCGTGTAAGGCCGCTTCTTGAGCGACTCGTCGATCGCATCGACGACGTTGTCGCCGACCTCGCGGACCGCACCGACCGCTTCCATGCCGGCGTCCTGCGCATCGGAGATCACGCCCTCGACGTTCGACTTGGCGCGGGAAAATGCCTTGGTGCCCTTGGAGGCAAGAACGCCGGCGAGCTGCTGCGTCAGCTTCGCGACGTCGTCGCGTAGCGACTCGAGGTCGTCCTGGATATCCCTGGCGCCGGCCGAAGCGACCTTGCCGGTCTCCTTGACCGTGTCCCGGGCGTCCTTCGCGGCATCACGTGCGATATTGGACATGTTCGACATGTTGACTCCGGTTGAATTGGGGGTGTGCGCTTGGCCCGCTAACGGGCCGGGTGCCGAAAAGTTCCATCACCCCGGAAGCTTCGCGTCATCGGACGGAAGCACGTGGTTGGCGATCACGAGACCGATCAGCGACAACGGCACCGCCAGGAACGCGCCGATCGGCCCCCAGAGCCAGGCCCAGAACACGATCGAGATGAACGCGATCAAAGGGTTTAGCGTCAGCCGATGGCCGAGGATCGTCGGCGTGAGGATATTGCCCTCGATCGTCGTCAGCGCCACGAACGAGGCCGGCGGCAGCAGCGCGTAACCGAGCGTCGGAAAGGTCACGAGGCCGACCCCGAACAGGATGACGACCATGCAGGCCGGCCCGATATACGGGATGTAGTTGAGGATCGCGGTCAAGAGTCCCAGCATCAACGGATTGTCGAACCCGAACGCCCATGCGCCCGCCGCCACTACGGCGCCCAATGTGATGTTGATGGCGGTCACGGTTGCGACGTAGGAGGCGAGATTGTCCTCGATATCGTTGGCAATGCGCAGGAAACGCAGCTTGGCGTCACGGCTGCCGAACAATGACGTCAAATGCCGCCGCACTTCCATCTGGCCGACCAGCGCGAAGAACAGCGTCGCGGCAAAGATGGCGATCTGCGCCACGGCCGGTGTCAGCGCGGCGATGACGGGCGCGACCCAGGTGATCTGCGACTCCTCCACCTTCACGCTGTTGGCCGACGGCGGCATCAGCGTGTGCTGCAGATCGCGTAATGCGGCCAGCGGAATGTCGAGGACGTAGAGCTTCTCTTTCACCCGGGCGGCGATCTCCGGCGCGCGATCGATCCAGGCGATGAGCGGCGCCGAGATCAGCGTGAGCACCGTCGCGACGGCGGCGATCAACACGATGACAACCAGTGTTGCGGTGAGCCACGGAGAAACGCCGCGCCGATCGGCGAGCTTGACGATCGGTGCGAACGTCATGGCCACGATCACAGCGGCGAGGATCGGCATCAGGACCGGGCGGGCGACGTAAAACGTGGCCGCGAGCAACAGAATAAAGATGCCGATCAGCGAAAGCTGCGACGCCGATCCCCACACGTCGTCTGCGCTCGAGACCGGCTGCGGGTCGTTGATGACCAGCGACTGTGGTTTTTCCTTTCGGGCACGCAGTAAATCCACAAAGCCCTCCCAGGCAATGCCGCGGCGGCAGACCGGTTTGTCGGCGAAAATCGGACAGGCCATGCGCCTGCGTTCACGCGTCAACGCCTCATTGCTGTCCCGGGTTCCGACCCGACGAGGCCGATCAGGCCGGCTCGATGCCCGGCTGTCGGCTGCAGGCCGGGGTACAGCACCGGCACGCCAGCACAGGCCTAACCACGGCCGATACGGCGCTAGCGTGATTGTGACCGATCTGGTACCACACGGCCCATGATGGCTTGCAATTCACGCGCTTTGATATTCGGGTCGGCCGCGCGGTCAATTCGCGGCCCGGCTTCCGCCTGACGTTCGCGTCAGCGGAGGACCGGGATTGCCGAGCCCTCACCGCCATCTCAGCCTGGTAATGTCATGACCGACCCCGCCCGCGACTACAGCGAGACTCTGTTTCTACCCAAGACCGACTTTCCGATGCGCGCCGGTCTGCCGCAGAAGGAGCCGGAGCTCCTGGCACGGTGGGCGAAGCTCCGCCTCTATCACCGCCTGCGCGAGGAAGCCCGCGGCCGCACCAAGTTCGTGCTGCACGACGGACCGCCCTACGCCAACGGCAACATCCATATCGGGCACGCGCTCAACAAGATCCTCAAGGACGTGGTGACGCGCAGCCAGCAGATGCTCGGCCACGACTCCAACTATGTGCCGGGCTGGGACTGCCACGGCCTGCCGATCGAATGGAAGATCGAGGAGGAGAACTACCGCTCCAAGAACAAGCCGAAGCCGAACCTCTCCGACCCGGCGGCGATGATCGCGTTCCGCAAGGAATGCCGCGCCTATGCCGAGCACTGGCTCAAGGTGCAGCGCGAGGAGTTCAAGCGCCTCGGCGTCGAGGGCGACTGGGACCATCCCTACTCGACCATGGATTTCGCCGCCGAGGCGCAGATCGCGCGCGAGATCATGAAGTTCGCGCAGAACGGATTGCTCTATCGCGGCTCGAAGCCGGTGATGTGGTCGGTGGTGGAGAAGACCGCGTTGGCCGAAGCCGAGGTCGAATACGAGGATTACACCTCGGACCAGGTGTGGGTGAAGTTTCCGGTGGTTTCGACCGCTCAGCCAAGCGCGATCGAGGGACTCGGCCACGCCTCGGTCGTGATCTGGACGACGACGCCCTGGACCATCCCGGGCAACCGCGCGATCAGCTTTTCGCCGAAGATCAAATACGGCCTGTTCGAAGTCACCGACGCGCCGGCGGAGAACTGGACCAAGGTCGGCGACAAGCTGATCCTGGCCGAGAATCTCGCCGTCGAGGCGTTGCGGCAGGCGCGCGTCACCGCATTCAAGCAGATCGGCAGCATCAGCGCCGAACTGCTGAGCGGCATGAAATGCGCGCATCCGCTCAAGAGCTTCAACGCCGGCTACAGTTTCGCGGTGCCGCTGCTCGCCGGCGATCATGTCACCGACGATACCGGCACCGGCTTCGTGCACACCGCGCCTGGCCACGGCCGCGAGGACTTCGAGGTGTGGACCGCCAACGCGGCGAGGCTCGCGGCGCGCAGCATCAACACCGTCATCCCCTACACCGTCGACGAGAACGGCGCCTTCACCGAACAGGCGCCGGGCTTCACCGGCAAGCGCGTGCTCAACGACAAGGGCGAGAAGGGCGACGCCAACGAGGCCGTGATCAAGGCGTTGTCGGACGCCGGCATGCTGCTCGCGCGTGCGCGACTCAAGCACCAGTATCCGCATTCGTGGCGCTCGAAGAAGCCGGTGATCTTCCGCAACACGCCGCAATGGTTCATCGCGATGGACAAGCCGATCGCGGACGCCGCCGGCCACGCGAAGCCGGCCGACACGTTGCGCGCCCGCGCGCTCGAAGCCATCAAGATGACGCGCTGGGTGCCGCCGCAGGGCGAGAACCGCATCAACGGCATGATCCTCAGCAAACCGGACTGGGTGATCTCGCGCCAGCGCGCCTGGGGCGTACCGATTACCGTCTTCGTACGCGAGAAACGCGACGGGTCAGTCGAAATCCTCAAGAATAAGCTCGTGAACGCGCACATTGCCGAAGCCTTCGAGGAGGAAGGCGCCGACGCCTGGTATGCGCCCGGCGCCCGCGAGCGCTTCCTCGGCGAGTTGGCGAACGAACACTGGCAGAAGGTCGACGACATCCTCGACGTCTGGTTCGATTCCGGCTCAACCCACGCATTCGTGCTTGAGAACAGCTCGCAATTCCCGGCCTTCGCTGGCATCAGGCCTAGAAGAAGGGCCAGTCTCTCACCCATCGAAGCAGCGCGAAGGCGTGAGACGCTAGCTCGATGGCAACAAGCGGTTTCCGAAGGGCATACGAAAACAGAAGCTGCGAAGCTGGTTGGCGTTCCGCGATCGACTCTTTCTGGGTGGGAGAAAAAAGCGAAGATCGAGTCCGATACCGTGATGTATCTCGAAGGCTCCGACCAGCACCGTGGCTGGTTCCAGTCATCGTTGCTCGAAAGCTGCGGCACCCGCGGCGTCGCGCCGTTCGACGCGGTGCTGACGCACGGCTTCGTGCTCGACGAGAGCGGCCGCAAGATGTCGAAGTCGCTCGGCAACGTCACCGCGCCGCAGGACGTGATCAAGCAGGCCGGCGCCGACATCCTGCGGATGTGGGTCTGCGCCTCGGACTACGGCGACGATCTCCGCATCGGCAAGGAAATCCTGAGCACCACGGTCGACACCTATCGCAAGCTCCGCAACACGCTGCGTTGGATGCTCGGCTCGCTCGCGCATTTCCAGGATGACGACCGGGTGCCGGTCGACAAGATGCCGGAGCTCGAACGGTTGATGCTGCACCGCCTCGCCGAGCTCGATCTCGTGGTGCGGCAGGCCTATGCCGATTTCGACTACAAGCGCATCTTTGCTGCGCTCAGCGCGTTCATGAACGTCGATCTCTCGGCGTTCTATTTCGACATCCGCAAGGACACGCTCTACTGCGACCCGATCTCGTCGGTGCGGCGGCGCGCGTGCCTCACCGTGCTCGACTACCTGTTCCGCGCCACCGTGACCTGGCTTGCGCCGATGCTGCCGTTCACCGCCGAGGAGGCATGGCTGTCGCGCTATCCGTCGGAGGACGGCTCGGTGCATCTGCAACAGTTTCCGAAAATTCTGACCGCATGGCGCGACGACGCCTTGGCCGAGAAGTGGCGCAAGATCCGCACCGTGCGCCGCGCCGTCACCGGCGCGCTGGAGATCGCGCGCGCCGGCAAGCGGATCGGCTCGTCGCTCGAAGCCGACCCGATCGTGCACGTGTCCGATCCCGACCTGTTCGCCGCGCTGGTCGACGTCGACCTCGCCGAGATCAGCATCACCTCCGCCGCCACGCTGGTGTCGGACGAAGGCCCGGCCGACGCGTTCCGGCTGCCCGACGTCAAAGGCGTTGCGGTCGTCGTCAAGCTCGCCGAAGGCACCAAGTGCGCCCGCTCCTGGAAGGTATCGCCCGCGGTCGGCGACGACCCCGCCTACCCTGACGTGACGCCGCGCGACGCGCAGGCGTTGCGCGAGTGGGACACCGCGCACAGCCGGGCGGCGGAGTAGCCGCCCATGTTCTGGGGCCCCCTCGCCCGCCTCGGGCTGGCTACGGCGGCAGCGACCGCCTTGCTCGACCAGGCGCTCAAGCTCTGGCTCCTGTTCGTGTTCGACCTGCAGAACCGCGGCGTCGTCAGCCTGACCCCGTTCCTCGACCTTGTCCTGGTTTGGAACAGGGGCATCAGCTACGGGATGTTCCAGCAGCGCGGCCCCTACGGCCAGTGGGTGCTGCTGGGGCTGACCGCGGTCGCGATCGTGCTGCTCTGGACCTGGCTGGCGCGGTCGACATCGCGGCTGATGGTGCTGTCTTTGGCCCTGATTATCGGGGGCGCCGTGGGCAATGCCATCGACCGGGCGGCCTACGGGGCGGTGGCCGATTTCGTGCTCCTGCACCTCACGACCGGCAGTTTCAGCTTCAAATGGTATGTCTTTAATCTGGCCGACGCCGCCATCGTTGCCGGGGTGGCCGGACTCTTGTATGATTCATTGGCTGGCCGGCGCGCCGCAAAACAGCCCTGATCCCCCAGGATAAACCGGGGCTCGGGGCCAGGGGATGCCGCTTCAGGGCGCCTGAGCACGCAACAGCGCGTCTACACTTAAACGTGTCCAACGTGTCTGAAACGTAACGTGTCTGAAGCGTAAGCGCGTTTGAAACGCAAAATGCCGCGTCGAGGGGACCGACATGATGCAGACCTTTTGGATTAAGCAGATCAGCGTTGCCGGTGTATTCACGCTCGCCGCCGTGATCGGCGCGTCAGGAAGCGCCCGGGCGCAAGACGATAGCGTCGAAGGTAATTCGCTCTGGAACCTGGAGCAGCGCGTGTGGGGCGGTATCGTCCGCGGGCTGGGCCTGAAGGACCCGAACAGCCCGACGATCGACTACCGCGAGCGGTCGCCGCTGGTCGTCCCGCCGAGCCGCGACCTGCCGCCACCGCAGGCCCGCGCGACGCCGCGCGACGCCTCCTGGCCGACCGATCCCGATCAGGCTCGCGCCAAATCGAGGGCAACCAAGAGCAAGACCGCCATCGGCAACGCCTCGACCGCCATCGAAAATCAGGGCCGGCCGATCAACCCAGATGAATTGAACCGTGGCGGGGCACGCCCGCAGGGCACCGAGTCCACCGGGTCCAATGCGCCGGCTCCCGGTCCGAGCGGGGCCCCGGTCCCGCCATCCCAGCTGGGATATTTCGGCGGCCTGTTCTCGGGGCAAGCCTGGGGCTTCGGTTCGGGCTTCGGCGGCTACAAAGACGAAACCGGCACCTTCACCAGCGAGCCGCAACGGTCGCAGCTTACCGAGCCGCCACCGGGCTACCAGACGCCGTCGGGTGATCAACCCTACGGCGTGACCCGGCGTATCGAGCGTGCACCGGTTCAGCCACACGATCCGGCCGGCCGGGACGTCGGCCGATAGGGCCGTAATTGGGCCGTATTCGAGGGGCTCTTGCGGCGGTATTCGCGGATCGCCATGTTTCGTCTGGCGACTGTGACCCATTCCACAAGAGGCCTCCCTTGCCCCAAGCGATGAAGCGCGCCCTGTTTGCGGCCGCAGCCGTGTCGTTGTCCGTCATTGCAGGATCCAGCGCCCACAGCACCGGCTGGGGACCCGAAGTCACCAACTTCACGCTCAGCAATGGGCTTGAGGTGGTCGTGATCCCCGACCGCCGGACCCCCGTCGTCACCCACATGGTGTGGTACAAGGTCGGCGCGGCCGACGAGACCCCCGGGAAATCCGGTCTCGCCCATTTCCTCGAACACCTGCTGTTCAAGGGCACGAAAAAGAACCCGCAGGGCCTGTTCTCGCAGACGGTGGCCACCATCGGCGGCCAGGAGAACGCCTTCACCTCGTCCGACTACACCGGCTACTTCCAGCGCACGACCCGCGACCGGCTGAAGCTGATGATGGAGTTCGAGTCCGACCGCATGACCGGGCTGGTGCTCACCGACGACGTGGTGAAGCCGGAATTGCAGGTCATCCTCGAGGAGCGCAACTCACGGGTGGAAAATAACGTCAACGCCCGGCTCTCCGAGCAGATGGAAGCCGCGCTCTACCTGAATCATCCCTACGGGCGGCCGGTGATCGGCTGGCGCCACGAGATGGAAGGGCTCACGCGCGAAGATGCGCTCGAGTTCTACAAGCGCTTCTACACGCCCAACAACGCGATCCTCATCATCGCCGGTGACGTCACGCCCGACGAGGTGAAGAAGCTCGCCGAGGAAACCTACGGCCGCGTTCCGCGCGTCGCCGAGGTGAAGCCGCGGGTGCGGCCGCAGGAGCCGAAGCAGGACGCGCCGCGCACCGTCACGCTCGCCGACCCGCGCGTCACCCAGCCGAGCCTGAGCCGCTACTATCTGTCCCCGTCCTACACGTCCGGCCGCCCCGGCGAGGCCGAGGCGATCGACATCATGACCCACATCCTGGGACGCGGCGCCAACAGCCGGCTCTACCAGAAGCTGGTGGTGGAGAACGGCACCGCCGTGAGCGCCGGCGCGAGCTATTACGGCACCTCGCTCGACGCGACCCGGCTCGCCATCGCCGCGACCCCGAAGCCCGGCACGAGCCTCGCCCAGGTCGAAGAAGCGATCGACGCTGTCCTCACCGAGCTGGTCGAAAAGGGCGTGACCCAGGAAGAGCTGGAGCGCTCCCGCAACCGGCTGATCGCCGACGCGGTCTATGCCCAGGACAGCCAGAGCTCGCTGGCGCGCTGGTATGGCGCATCGCTCACCACCGGGCTGACCATTGAAAAAATCAGGACGTGGCCGGACCGCCTGCGCGCGGTCACGGTCGATGACGTCAAGAACGCCGCGCGCGACGTGCTCGACAAGCGGCGCTCGGTGACCGGATATCTCATCAAGCCCGCCGGATCGAAGGACGACCGCTCGTGAACAACCAACACGCCATTCAACGGTTCGCCCATTCCGTCGTCGCCCGCATCGGCGCCCGCCTGGGCGTGATGTCGCTCGTCGCCGCGGCGCTGGTCGCTGTCAGCGTTCCGGCGAGCGCCACCAAGATCGAGCGCGTCGTCAGCCCCGGCGGCATCGAATTCTGGTTCGTACGCGACGGCACCGTGCCGGTGGTCTCGATCGAGTTCGCCTTCCGCGGCGGCGCGACCCAGGATCCCGAGGACAAGGGCGGTCTTGCCGAAATGACGGTCTCGACGCTCGATGAGGGCGCCGGCGACCTCGACGGCACGGCCTTCCATGCGCGCATGGAGCGCAACGCGATCGAGCTGCAGATCCGCGCGAGCCGCGAATACGTGCGCGGGACGCTGCGGACCCTCAAGGAGAACCAGGACGAAGCCTTCAACCTGCTCCGGCTGGCGCTGAACGAGCCGCGCTTCGATACCAACGCCGTCGAGCGCATCCGTGCGCAGTCGCTGTCGTCGTTGCAGCGCCAGAGCACCAATCCCAATTCGATTTCCAGCCGCGCCTGGTGGGCCTCGGCGTTCCCCAATCACCCTTACGGACGCCCGGTCAGCGGCACGCTCGAATCCATTGCGCGCGTGACGCCCGACGACATGCGCGATTTCACGCGGCGCGTGCTCGCCCGCGACAATCTCAAGATCGGCGTGGTCGGCGACATCGACACCGCGACCGCGGGCCGGCTGATCGATCTCACCTTCGGCAAGCTGCCCGCCAAGGCGCAGCTCAAGCCGGTCCCCGACGTGAAGCTGCAGGGACTGGGCGGCCGCACCGTGGTCGACCTGAACGTGCCGCAGGCGGTGGTGACCATCGGCGGCCAGGGCATCGCCCGCAACGATCCCGACTTCATGGCGGCCTATATCGTCAACCACATCCTCGGCGGCGGCTCGTTCTCGTCGCGCCTCTACCGCGAGGTGCGCGAGGTGCGTGGCCTTGCCTACGGCGTCAACACCAGCCTGATGTGGCTCGAGCATGCTGCTGTCATGATCGGCGGCACCGCGACCCGCTCGGATTCGACCGGCGAAGCGATCGACGTCATCGAAGCGGAATACCGCAAGATGGCGGCGGATGGCCCGACCGAGGAGGAGTTCATCAAGGCGAAGACCTATCTCAAGGGCTCGTTCGCGCTGAACCTCGATACCTCGACGAAGATCGCCTCGCAGCTCGTGCAGATGCAGGTCGACAATCTCGGTATCGACTATATCGACCGCCGTTCGGCGATGATCGACGCCGTGACGCTGGACGACGCCAAGCGCATCGCCAAGCGGCTGCTCAGCGGCGGACTGGCCGTCAACGTCGTCGGCCGGCCCAAGGGCGTGACCACGCGGCCGCCCGGCGGCTAAGGCTCGCCGGTTAAATTATCGTCATGGAATGACTGGTATGTCCGCTTTCGCGGAACGCCACAGCCTCGTAGATTGTTAGCGCGCGAGGATATTCAGTCATGCCATTCAGCCAATCGATCGACAGCGCGCGCAAGCAGCGCATCGGAGCCCACGGCGTCGACGACGCCGCATTCAACGACGCGCTGGCGCGTACCGCCCCCGCGCTCGACTGGATCCGCGCGCGGCACGCCGACGGCGCGCTGCCGCTGTTGCGGCTGCCGGAGCGGCATGACGATCTCCATCCCATCCGCACCGCCGCGACGCGCCTGGCGACCGACGCCACCGACATCGTGATCCTCGGCACCGGCGGGTCGAGCCTCGGCGGCCAGACGCTGGCGCAGCTTGCGGACTACGCCGTTGAAGGCGTCGGCGCGCTGCGCAGCGGGCCGCGCCTGCATTTCATGGATAACCTCGATCCCGACAGCTACGCGGCGCTGCTCAAGCGGCTGCCGCTCGCGACCTCGCGCTTCGTCGCGATCTCGAAATCGGGCGGCACCGGCGAGACCCTGATGCAGATCACCGCCGCGCTCGCGGCCGTGAAGGCGGCCGGGCTCGCGGTCAAGATTCCCGATATTTTCCTCGGCCTCACCGAACCGGCGAAAAACGGCAAGCGCTCCGGGCTGCGGGTGCTGTGCGACGAGTACAACATCGCGATGCTGGAGCACGACACCGGCGTCGGCGGGCGCTTCTCCGTGCTGACCAACGTCGGCCTGCTGCCGGCGGCGGCGATCGGCCTCGACATCGACGCGATCCGCGGCGGCGCTGCCGTCGCGCTCAAGCCGATCTTGGACAAGCGCGCGCCGGGCGACGTGCCCGCCGCGGTCGGCGCCGCGCTCTCGGTCGCAATCCAGAAGCCGATCGCGGTCATGATGGCCTATGCCGACCGGCTCGAGCGCTTCACGCGCTGGTATGTGCAGCTCTGGGCCGAGAGCCTCGGCAAGGACGGCAAGGGCACGACGCCGATCGCGGCGCGCGGGCCGGTCGACCAGCACAGCCAGCTTCAGCTTTTCATCGCTGGACCGCGCGACAAGCTCTTCACCATCATCACCACAGGCGTTGCCGGCCGCGGCCCGCGTATCGAGGCCGATCTCGCCAAGCTCGCGGGCGAGCCCGACTTCGCCGGCAAGACCTTCGGCGATCTGGTGGCGGCGCAGGGCCGCGCCACCGCCGAGACGCTGGCGAAGAACGGCTGCCCGGTCCGCACCATCTACGTCGAAAAACTCGACGAGCAGAGCCTCGGCGAACTGCTGATGCACTTCATGCTGGAGACGATCATCGCCGCGCACCTGCTCGGGGTCGATCCGTTCGATCAGCCGGCAGTCGAGGAAGGCAAGATCCTGGCGAAGCAGTATCTGAAGGGCTGATCTGCTATCATCTTAAGATGCGGGTCACCGATTCCATATCCATCGACGACAGCGAGCTGGACGAAGATTTCATCCGCTCGTCCGGGCCGGGCGGCCAGAACGTCAACAAGCTCTCGACCGCGGTGCAGCTGCGCTTCAACGTGCGCCGCTCGCCGTCGCTGCCCAATGACGTGGCGCTGCGGCTGATGCGCCTTGCCGGCAGCCGTCTCACCAAGGACGGCGTCCTGATCATCACCGCCCAGAGCCACCGCACCCAGGAGCGCAACCGTCAGGACGCGCGCGACCGCCTGATCGAATTGATCCGGCAGGCCGCGGTCGTGCCGGTCAAGCGCCGGAAGACCAAGCCGACCAAGGCGTCAAAAGAGAAGCGGATCGAATCCAAGAAGCGCCGCAGCAACATCAAGGGCATGCGCAACAGCAAGCCGTCGTTTGAATAGCGGGGGCGAATTGCGGCCAACCCTCGCGAATGCCGGCCCCCGTCGATAAATTGGGGTCGAATCAGGTTCCAGCCATGCCCGTCCGCCAGCTCAGCGAAGCCACCGTCAACCGCATCGCCGCCGGCGAGGTGGTCGAGCGGCCTGCGAGCGTGGTCAAGGAGCTGGTCGAGAACGCACTCGACGCCGGCGCGACCCGGATCGAGATCGTCACCGACGGCGGCGGCCGCCGCCTGATCCGGGTCACCGACGACGGCTCCGGCATGCCGCGCGACGACCTTGCGCTGGCGGTCGAGCGCCATGCCACCTCGAAGCTCACCGACGACGACCTGCTCGACATCAAGACGCTGGGCTTCCGCGGCGAGGCCCTGCCCTCGATCGGATCGGTCGCCAAGCTCGCGATCACCACCCGCCATCAGAGCGAGCCGCATGCCTGGACCATCGCGGTCGACGGTGGTGACAAGGCGGATGTGAAGCCCGCGGCGCTCGGCGACGGCACGCGGGTCGAGGTGCGCGACCTGTTCTACGCGACGCCGGCGCGCCTGAAATTCCTCAAGAGCGACCGCACCGAAGGCGAGAACATCCGCGAGACCGTGCGCCGGCTGGCGATGAGCCGGCCGGATGTTTCGTTTACGCTTGCGGGCGAAGAGCGCGCGCCGGTCACCTGGGCGGCCGCGCTGCCGGGCGCGCCCGGACTGCTTGCACGCTTGTCCGACATTCTCGGCAACGAGTTCCGCGCCAATGCGGTCGAGGTGCAGGGCGAGCGCAACGGCGTGGTCGTCGAAGGCTTCGCGGCGCTGCCGACCCACACCCGCGCCAATGCGCTCGGGCAATACCTGTTCGTCAACGGCCGGCCGGTGCGCGACAAGCTGCTGATCGGCGTGGTGCGCGGCGCCTATGCCGACTATCTGCCGCGCGACCGCCATCCGATCGTCGCGCTGTTCGTCACGCTGGATCCGCGCGAAGTCGACGTCAACGTGCACCCCGCGAAAGCGGAAGTGCGCTTCCGCGATCCGGCGCTGGTGCGCGCCTTGCTGATCACCTCGTTGCAGCGGGCGCTGCTGCGCGAAAGCCAGCGCGCCGCGAGCACCGGCGGCAGCGCCACCATCGCGGCGTTCCGGCCGGCGGTTTCGCCGAGCCGCGGCTGGGACTGGCGGCGGTCGCCGGCCTATCCCGACCCGCGCAATTTTCCAATGCCGGCGCACGGCAATGCGGCGGTGGGATTTGCGGAAGCGGCGCAGGCCGCGTTCGAGGTCGGCGGACCTTCCGCCGACGCGCGGGTCGCCGTCGCCGAAGCCGCGCCCGATCTCCTAGACCGGCCGCTCGGCGCCGCGCGCGCGCAGGTGCACGAAACTTACATTGTGGCGCAGACCCGCGACGGCATCGTCATCGTCGATCAGCACGCGGCGCACGAGCGCATTGTCTACGAGCGCATGAAGGCGGCGCTGGAGAAGACCGGCGTGGCGCGCCAGATCCTGCTGATCCCGGAAATCGTCGAACTCGACGAGGCCGACGTCGAGCGCGTGCTGGCACGCGCCGACGAGCTCGCGCGCTATGGGCTGGCGCTCGAGCCGTTCGGGCCCGGTGCGGTCGCCGTGCGCGAAACGCCTTCGCTGCTGGGAGAGATCGACGCCCGCGCGCTGGTGCGCGATCTGGCCGAGCACATCGCCGAGTGGGACGAGGCGCTGCCGCTGGAACGCCGTCTGATGCACGTCGCCGCCACCATGGCCTGCTACGGCTCGGTGCGCGCGGGGCGCCGGCTCAAGCCGGAAGAGATGAACGCGCTGCTGCGCGAGATGGAGACGACGCCCAATTCCGGCCAGTGCAACCACGGCCGCCCGACCTATGTGGAGCTGAAGCTCAGCGATATCGAGACGCTGTTCGGGCGGCGCTAGAAAAGCATTCTCCCAGCTAAGAATATAATCAATCAAATTACGGCGCTCTATCCCCCGCCGCAGGGCGGTAACACTGCGGCTCTATTGCCCTTGATCCGGGACCGCTTGCAGGCGAGGTTCGGGCCGAACCAGGAGACAGGAATGCGCAAGACCATCATCGTTGCCGCGGCCGCCTTGGTCGCGTTTATCGGCACCCCCTCAGCCCAGGAGTGGCCGGCTCGCCCCATCACCATGATCATCCCGTTCGCTGCCGGCGGCGGCGTCGACGCCTCGGGACGCATCCAGGCGCAGCGCATGGGCGAACTGCTCGGCACGACCATCGTGGTCGAGAACGTCGGCGCAGGCGCCGGCACGGTCGGATCGCTGCGGGTCGCGCGGGCGACGCCGGACGGCTACACGATGCTGATGGGCAACACCGGCACCCATGCCTACAGCCAGGGCCTGCGCAAGGTTCCGCCCTACAATTCCAACACCGACTTCGCACCGGTGGGCCTGGTGACGGAATCGCCGCGCATTCTGGTCGCGCGCAAAGACCTGCCGGTGAAGAACCTGCAGGAATTCGTCGCCTACGTGAAAGCGAACCAGGCCAAGATGCAATTCGGCTCGGCCGGTGTCGGCTCCGGTACGCATCTGCCCTGCGAGCTGCTCAACTCGGTGATGGGCGCCAAGGTCACGCACATTCCCTACAAGGGCGCCGCTCCGGTGATGCAGGACCTGATCGGCGGGCGCATCGACTACATGTGCGACACCATCCAGACCGGTGCCGCACAGGCGTCGGCGGGCAGCGTAAAGGGCATCGCGGTGATGTCACCGCGGCGCGTGCCGATCATCCCGGATCTGGCGACCACGGGCGAACAAGGCCTGCAAGGCGTCGACGCAACGGTGTGGAACGGATTCTTCTTCCCGAAAGGCACGCCGGACGCGATCGTGCGCCGCATGAACAAGGTCATGAACACCATGATCGAGGACCCGGCGATGCGGAAGCGGCTGGAAGAGCTCGGCCTCGAGATACTGCCGGCCGATCAACGTACGCCTGAGTATCTCAGCAAATATCTGGCGGAAGAGATCGACCGCTGGAAAAAGGTCATCGTCCAGGCCGGCATTCCGGTCGAGTGATCGATGACGTGACATCAGAATGATCTGACAAGAGGCGCGGCAAGCGCCCTTGGTTTCTTCGGGGAGAAACGCGAATGATGCGAACAGTCTTCGCCGCAGCCGTGCTATCGGCTGCGGCCTTTGCACCGGCACAGGCGCAGACTTGGCCGAACCGGCCCATCAACCTCGTCGTACCTTACGCGGCAGGCGGACCGGTCGATACCATCGCGCGCATTGTAAGTGCGCGCGTGAGCGAAATCCTCGGCCAGCAGATCATCATCGAGAATATCGGCGGCGCCGGCGGCATGACCGGCGCGGCACGCGTGGCCAAATCAACGCCCGACGGATATACGATGCTTCTGTCGGGCAGCGCGGTGTCCGCCATCAATCAGACGCTCTACCGCCGGCCGCTCTATAACGGCACCACCGACTTCGAGCACTCCGTCCTGCATTCCGATTCCGCGCGCGTGCTGGTCACGCGACCGGACTTCCCAGCGAAGACATTCCCCGAATTCGTCGCCTACGCGAAGGCCAACCAGGGCAAGATGCAATACGGTTCCGCCGGCGCCGGTTCTGGCGTCCATGTCTGCTCCGTCCTGCTCGACGTCGCCATGGGCACAAAGATCACCCACGTGCCGTATCGCGGCGCCGGCCCGGCAATGCAGGACCTGATCGCTGGGCGCCTCGACTACATGGCCGAGCAGATCTCGACCGCGCTGCCGCAGATCCAGGCCGGGAAGGTCAAGGCGATCGTGACGCTGGGGCTTGATCGCGCGCCCGGGCTCGAAGATCTCGCGACCGCGGAGGAGCTCGGGATGAAAGGTCTCGATTGTGGAGCCTGGGGTGCGTTCTCCTTCCCAAGGGGCACGCCCGCCGCGATCGTGCAACGGCTGGCGCAAGCCACGAACGAAGCGGTCGAGTCGCAGATGGTGCGCGACCGCTTTAAGCAGATCGGCGTGGTGGTGCCCGCCAAGGAACGCCGCACGCCGGAATATCTCCGAAAATTCATCGTGAGCGAAACCGAGCGCTGGGCCACACCGATCAAGAACAGCGGGGCGGTGATCGACTGACGTAATGCTTAACCCGCCCTCATCCTGAGGAGGCGCGTTAGCGCCGTCTCGAAGGATGGAGCGGCCCCAGTTGTCGCATGGTTCGAGACGCCGCGCTTCGCACGGCTCCTCACCATGAGGCCGGGGATAAAAGAAAGGGAGAACGCCATGACGAAGGCCTTGATTGCCGCCTTGATCGCGCTCGTTATCGGGGGGCCGGCCGCCGCACAGGATTGGCCGTCGCGGCCGATCACCCTGGTGGTGCCCTTCCCTGCCGGCGGCCCGATCGATTTCATCGGCCGGCTGATGGGACAGCGGCTGTCGGAGCGGCTCGGCCAGCAGGTGATCGTCGAAAATATCGGCGGCGCCGGCGGCATGAGTGGCGCAGCCCGGGTCGCAAAGTCGCCGCCCGACGGCTCGACGTTCCTGTTCGGCAACCAGGGCACGCATACGTTCAGCCAGTTGCTCTACAAGAAGCCGCTCTACAATGCGGCCACCGATTTCGCGCCGGTCGCGGTCGTGGTTGAGAACGTCAAGTTCCTCGTGACCCGCAAGGATTTCCCCGCCAAGACGCTCCCGGAATTCATCGCCTATGCCAAGGCGAACCAGAAGACCATGCAATACGGCTCGGCCGGGATCGCCTCGGCCACGCACGTCACCTGCGTGCTGCTGAACTACGCGATCGGCGTCGACATCACGCATGTGCCGTACCGTGGCACTGGGCCGGCGTTGCAGGACCTGCTTGGTGGCCGTATCGACTACATGTGCGAGGTGACCTCGACCGGCGCGCCGCATGTGCGCGCCGATGCGCTCAAGGCGCTTGCTATCCTCTCGCCAACGCAAAACGCGGCGCTGCCGGGCGTGCTGACGGCGCACGAGCAGGGCCTGACGAATTTCGATGCCGACGGCTGGAACGCGTTCTTCTTCCCGAAAGGCACACCGGAAGCGATCGTGCGCAAGCTCGCGCAGACGACGTCGTCGGTCCTCGACATGCCCGATGTCCGCGAGCGGCTGGAGAAAGCCGGCCTCAACGTCGCGCTGCCGGAGCGGCGCAACCCCGACTATCTCGGCAAGCTCGTGGTGAGCGAGCTCAACAAGTGGGGGCCGCCGGTCCGCGCCTCAGGCTTGAGCGTCGATTGACGGCGCTCAAGCCTGCTGGTTCACGCGCCCGACGTTGCGCTATCTCCGCGACGCGTGAGCAATCCGTTCGGTTCCGTCATGCGCACCGCGGTTCGCCACGCGAGAGGGATCACTGCGACAAACAACATCAGGAACAGCACCAAGCTTCCCATCTCAGAAAATCGTTCGACGATCGAGCAGATTCCGATCGCGATTAGGTCTCCGACCAGGACACTGATTGCAAAGGCAGTGAGAAGTATCATTGTGCAGGTTCCCGACTTGTTGCGCGCCCCGCCACACCGTGCCCAACGCGCACGTAAGGGCAAAGGTTGTCGGGACAATTGGTCGCGCAACGTTGCGGTGGTGCAATGTCGCAGGGCCGCGCTGATGCGGCATCACGCTGCGGTATTCAGGAAGACGATTTCCGTGTCGTCGTAACGCCGCCGCTCGATCTCGGTGAAGCCTTCAGGCGGGGCGAACGCGTCGGCGGCTTCCTCGACCACGATCAGCGCATCACGCGTGAACCAGCCGCCGGCGCGTGCCGAAGCGAGCGCCTGCCCGCCGAGACCGCGACCATAGGGCGGATCGAGGAACACCAGCGAGAACGGCTCGTTCGGATGCACGTCACCGAGCTTGGTCGCGTCGCGACGGAAGATCCGCGTGGTGCCGCCGAGCCCGAGCGTCGCGACATTCTCGCGGATCAGCGCGCGCGCTTCGGCCCCATCATCCACCAGCAGCGCGAACGCCGCGCCGCGCGACATCGCCTCGAGCCCGAGCGCGCCGGTGCCGGCAAACAGGTCGAGCACGCGCGCACCGGTGATGGGATCGTCGTGGCCATGAGCAAGGATGTTGAACAGGCTTTCGCGCAGCCGGTCGGAGGTCGGCCGGATGTCGCGCGAGCGCGGCGCCACGAGCGTGCGTCCGCGATGCTGTCCACCGACGATCCGCATCAGAACATGATCCCAGAGAGCATGATCCCGAAAAGTGGGAACCGGTTTTCGGAAAAGATCATGCTCAAACCAAGAAGCTAACGCGGCTTGCCGCGGGACGGCCGCTTGCCGCTGCGCCGTTCCTGCCGCGCCCGCTCGGGCTCGCCGAGCCGGTCCGGCCCATGACGGCGCTGCTTGTTGTTGGGCATCGCCCCGCGCGATTTCTTGGCGCCGTCATCCTGAGGTGACCGCTTGGCGCGGTCATCCCGAGGCGGCCGCTTGGCGCCGTCGTCCGGAGCTGGCCGCGCTTTCCCGCGCCCCTCGAACGAGGGCCGGCCACCGCCTGCAGGCCGTTCTCGACCGCCGCCCTTTTCGTGCCGATCCCGCGGCGACCCGCGACCGGGCCGGGTCGGCTTTCGCGGCTCGCTTTCAGCAGGCACCTCCGGACGGCGCGCCGACGAGGCGCGTTCCTGGTCGGCAATCGGCCCCCCGAAATCCAGTCCCGCCGCCGTGGCGACCCGTTCGCCGAGTTGTTCCCGCAAATGCCGGGTGCGCACCTCATCGACTTCGCCGTCCGGCAGATCGCCGAGCTGGAACGGACCGAACGACACCCGGATCAGGCGGTTCACCGCCAGCCCCAGATGGCCGAGCACGTTCTTCACCTCACGGTTCTTGCCCTCGCGCATGGCGAAGGTCAGCCACACATTGGCGCCCTGCTCGCGGTCCAGCTTCGCCTCGATCGGCCCATAGGTCACACCGTCGATCTCGATGCCGTGGCGCAGGCGGTCGAGGCGCAGCTGCGTGATCGTGCCGTTGGCGCGGACCCGGTAGCGCCGAGTCCAGCCGGTCGCCGGCAGCTCCAGGGTGCGCGCGAGCCCACCGTCATTGGTGAGCAGCAGCAGCCCTTCGGTGTTGGCGTCGAGCCGCCCGACGCTGATCAGCCGCGGCAGGTGCTTCGGCAGCGCATCGAATACGGTGGGCCGGCCCTGCGGGTCGGAATGGGTGGTCACCAGCCCGCGGGTCTTGTGGAACAGGAACAACCGCGTCCGCTCGCGCACCGGCAACGGTTTGCCGTCGACCACGACGCGGTCTTCAGGGGTCACATTGCGCGCCGGAGAGGTGATCTTTTCGCCGTTGATCACCACCCGGCCGGCGGCGATCCAGGCCTCGGCCTCACGCCGCGACGCCAGCCCGGCGCGCGCGATCGCCTTGGCGATGCGTTCGCCCTCGTGATGCTCGCCTTCGTCGCCCTTGCGTGTCATGACAGCGGCCTGATAGCAGAAGCCGCCCTGCGTGTCCCGGATACCGTAAGCGCGATGTGCGCGGCATAGCCCGTCAACAAGGGCGTTGACGCCCGTCTGCGACGGGCTATGGACGGGCGTGAACGCCCTTATGGACGCCCTAGAGCAGCACCCAGGCCGGAAATCCGATGCGCTCCTTCATGGACCTTGCCCTCGACGAGGCCCGCGCCGCGGTGGCGGCCGGGGAAGTGCCGGTCGGCTGCGTGATCGTGCGCGACGGCGAGGTGATCGCGCAGGCCCACAACCGCACCCTCGCCGACCGCGACCCGACCGCGCATTGCGAGATGCTGGCGATCCGGCGGGCGGCAGACGCGCTCGCGTCGGAACGGCTCACCGACTGTGATCTCTACGTGACCTTGGAGCCATGCGCGATGTGCGCGGCGGCGATTTCATTCGCACGCATCCGGCGCCTCTACTACGGCGCCGCCGACGTCAAAGGCGGGGCGGTCGAGAACGGCGTGCGCTACTACGCCTCGCCGACCTGTCACCATCGGCCCGACGTCTACGGCGGCATGGCCGAGGCAGAAGCGTCGGCGCTGCTCAAGGATTTCTTCCGCGCCAAGCGTTAGCGGGTAGGCGCTAGCGAAACCAGACGATAGCGCGCTGAGGCTAGCTGGGACGCGTCCGGTTGCGCACGCAGCGCTCGATGCCGCGCAGGCGCGCCCGCGGTGACATCGCCCGGGTTGGATGGCGGGCGAAGGACTGGTTGCAGCAGTCGGACCAGACCCGGCCGCGCTCCGCGAGCGGACGGCAGTTGGTTGCCCGGTCCTGCGCAACAACAGGCTCGCCGGCGGCGACCGCCAGCAATGCGATCAGCACGATCTGACCAACCCTCAGCATGTCTCCGCCCTTGACCGCGCGTGTTCTCGATAGCCCGCCGCTTATCAACAGCCAGCCGACGGTAATCGTCAGCGGACCGTTCCCCGGATAATATCCTGCAACCCTTTCCTGATACCTACCGAAAAATCGAGGAGAACCGCATGCTCAAGACATCCGCCGCTGCCCTGGTTGGCTTGACGGCTGCGCTGACCGCCATGCAACCCGATGGCGTACGCGCGCAGGAGCAGCAGACATTCAAGGGCCTGATCGGCCGCGGGTTCGAGATCAAGGCCGTCACCTTCGCGAAGGGCGAGGCGACCGGCGACCGCGAGACTTTCGTGGTGACGATGCAGCGGGAGAAGTCGGTCGCCGTGTGCTACTTTGCCGCAACGAGCTGGATCAATCTCAGCACCAACGCGCTCGACGATCCCAAGCGTTGCGACGTGCGCTAATTGAGAAGTTGGGGCGTGCACCATTGTTGCGACCGTCATGCGCGGGCTTGACCCGCGCATCCATCATTTTCGCAGGAAGATGGATCACCGGGTCTCGGCGCTGCGCGCCGGCCCGGCGATGACGACCGGAATGCTTGTATCAACCGTCCAGCAGCGCGGTCAGCCGCTGCCGGATCTCCGCTTTGCTGGTCTCACACACGCGCAGGATCGCGCTGGCCTGGAAGAAGTCGAGCGTGCGGAACAGCCCGACGTTCGGACGGATGATCAGGTCCGGCGCGCCGTGCTTGAGCTTCTCGGTGATGATCGCCTGGCCCATGACCAGGATGGTCGCCAGGATCGCCTCCCACGGCGAAGGAATATCCCGGCGCTCGTCGTTCGGCTCACCCGAGATATCGACGGCCACGATCACATCGGCACGGCCACGCAACTGATCGAACGGCAACGGGTTGGTGGCGCCGCCGTCGACCAGCACCCGGTCGTCGATCGAGATCGGGCGCACCACCGTCGGCAACGCCATCGAGGCGGCAACGGCGCGGCGCAATGGCCCGGATGTCAGCACCACCTGCTCCCGCCGGTAGAGATCCGACGCGATCACCATCAGCGGGATCTTCAGCTCGCTGAAATCCTGGGGCAGGACGGCCGGCAGAAAATGCTCGCAGAACTTCTCGCCGTCGACCTGGGTGGCGCTGCCGAAGCCACCGGAGAACAGGCTGGCGAAACTGCCGGCGCGCGCCGCCACCAGCCGGCGGTAGACCTCGCTGCGGTCGTGCGCGAGCGCGATGACATGACGGCGGATATCGCGGCCCGATAAACCGGCGGCGTAGGCCGCACCGATCATCGCGCCGACCGAGCTGCCGGCGATCGCGGTCGGGCGCACGCCCAGTTCGTCGAGCACTTCGAGCACCGCGATATGGGCGATACCGCGCGCGCCGCCGCCGCCAAGCGCGATCGCGAGCGACTTGGTCATGGGGCAGACTTCGTCATGGTGACGTGCGCGACCGCGCGACCGCGCGCCAGCCGATGTCGCGGCGGCAGAATCCTTCCGGCCAGCGGATGCGATCGACGGCGGCGTAAGCACGGGCCTGCGCCTGCGCCGGGCTGTTGCCGAGCGCGCAGACGTTGAGCACGCGGCCGCCATTGGCGACGATGCGTCCGTCGTGCGCGGCGGTACCGGCATGGAATATCTCGACGCCCTCGACCTCGGCCGCCGCATCGAGCCCGGCGATCACCGAGCCCTTGGCGTAGCTGCCGGGATAGCCGTTCGCCGCCATCACCACCGTGAGCGCGGTGTCGGGAAACCAGCGCAGATCGAAATTGCGCAACTGACCTTCCGCCGACGCCAGCAGCGCCGGCACGATGTCCGACATCAGCCGCAGCATCAGCACCTGGCACTCCGGATCGCCGAAGCGGACGTTGTATTCGATCAGCTTCGGCCCCGACGCCGTGATCATCAGCCCGAGATAGAGCACGCCGGTGAACGGCATGCCCATCTCCTTCATCGCCGCGACCGTCGGCAGCACGAACTCGTCCATGGCGCGGCGTTCCATGTCCGCGGTCATGATCGGCACCGGAGAATAGGCGCCCATGCCGCCGGTGTTGGGCCCCTGGTCGCCGTCGAATACACGCTTGTGGTCCTGCGCCGAGACCAGCGGGATCGCGGTCTCGCCGTCGCAAAGCGCGAAGAACGACGCTTCCTCGCCGTCGAGGAATTCCTCCACCACCACCTCGGCGCCGGCATCGCCGAGGCCGCCGCCGAACATCATGTCGATGGCCGCTTCCGCTTCGGCCACCGTCTGCGCCACCACCACGCCCTTGCCGGCGGCGAGGCCGTCGGCCTTCACCACAATGGGCGCTCCGTTGGCGCGCACGTATTCCTTGGCCGGCTGGGCCGCCGTAAAGCGCTCGTAGCCGGCGGTCGGGATTCCGTATTTGCGGCAGAGGTCCTTGGTGAACCCCTTGGAGGTCTCGAGTTGCGCCGCGGCCCGCCGCGCTCCGAACGCCTTGATCCCGGCCGCCGCGAGGTCGTCGACGATGCCCTCCCCCATCGGCCCCTCCGGACCGACCACGACCAGGTCGATTTTATGCGACCGGCAGAACGCGATCACGGCCGCATGGTCGCCCGAATCGACCGCAACCAGCTCGGCATCCTGGGCGATGCCGGCATTGCCGGGGGTGCAGTAGAGCCGTTCGACCAGCGGGCTCGCGGCGATCTTCCAGGCCAGCGCGTGCTCGCGGCCGCCGGAGCCGATAAGAAGGATGTTCATTGGCTAAAGTTGCATGCAGTTGAGGGCGCCGGTGGTGTATCATTCCACGGGGCGACGCAACAGACGCCGGGTTGCAGCAATCCCCGTGATCGGAGTGGGTACCCATCCATGAGCCGTTTGGCGCGCACCTTCATTGCCGGCCTCCTGGTCATCCTGCCCATTGTCTTGACCATCGTGCTGGTGGTCTGGGTGGCCAATATCGTCATCACCTTCGTCGGCCCCAACAGCGTGGTCGGCTCGATCCTGATTACGCTGGGGTTCGGCTTCTCCGCCTCGACCTGGGTCGCCTACCTGGCCGGCGTGCTGATCGTGGTGCTCTGCATCTACCTGCTCGGCCTGATCGTCCAATCGCGGTTGGAGCACAGCGTCCACAACATCATCGGCAACGTGATGCAGCGCATCCCGTTGATCGGTTACATCTACGACATGGCCAAGCGCCTGATCGCCATTGTCGACCGCAAGGACGACGGCGACTTCAAGGGCATGCGGCCGGTCTGGTGCTTTTTCGGCGGCGACGGCGGCGTGGCCGTGCTGGGACTGCTGCCGTCCACCGATATCGTCGCCCTCAACGGCGTGGACTATCACGTCGTGCTGGTGCCGTCGGCCCCGGTGCCGGTCGGCGGCGCGCTGGTCTACGTCCCGGTCAAATGGGTGAAGCCCGCAGACATCGGAATCGAAGGGCTGATGAGCCTCTATGTTTCGATGGGCGTCACGGCGCGGCAGCCCGGCATCGCGCCCACGGTGATCAAGCCGCCGCTCGTCTCCTCCGCGCCCACCGCGCCCAGCCACGCGCCGGCCCCGACCCCGACCCCGGCGAAGCAGCAATAAGCCGCACCGGACTTCCAGATCGGCACCCTGGCGGGATGCCAGCCCCGACGCGATAATGCGGCTCTGACAAGACGGCCTCGAAGCCGCGTGCAGGGAGGAAGCGAATGACCAAGATCGTCCGGACGATCTGCGCCGTCCTGGTTGGCGCGGTCCTGTCGAGCGGCGCCGCGCTGGCGCAACCGTTTCCGAACCGCCCGATCCGCATATTGGTGACGATCCCGCCAGGCGGCGCACCGGATATTTCGGCGCGCATGCTGGCCCAGAGCCTGAGCGAGACCCTGGGATGGTCGGTCGTGATCGAGAACCGTCCCGGCGCCAACGGCAACATCGCCTCCGAGCAGGTCGCGAAGTCGGCCCCGGACGGATACACGCTGCTGCTGCATGCGGACTCAGGCATCACCATCAATCCGCACGTCTACGCCAAGCTTCCGTTCGATGCGTTGAAGGACCTGCTGCCGGTCGCGAGCGTCGCCACCAACCAGTTCATGCTGTCGCTCAATCCGACGGTGCCGGTGAAAACCTTCCCTGAATTCATCGAATACGCACGCAAGAGCGATCCGCCTTTGCCTTACGCGTCGGGCGGCAACGGCAGCCAGCATCAGTTGATGATGGAGATTCTCAAGCAGCGAGCGAAGATCGACCTCCTGCACGTGCCGTTCCGCGGCGCCGCGCCGGCGACCACCGCAACGGTCGCGGGCGACACCAAGGTCTTGTTCTCGGGCTCGGCGAGCGCATCGCTGATCCAGTCGGGCCAGCTCCGCGCAGTCGCCACCAGCGGCAAGAAGCGCGCACCCCGCTTTCCGGACCTGCCGACCATCGGCGAGTTCTATCCCGGCTATGCCGTCGACATCTGGCTCGGACTCTTTGCACCTGCGGGAACGCCAGAACCCATTGTGACGAGGTTGCGCACCGAGGTGCACAAGCTCCTGTCCGACCCCGAATTCGCCAAGAGGCTGAACGTCTCCGGCAGCCTGGAGCCGCTGGTGCTGGCCCCGGTGGACTTCTCCAAGCTGATCCACGACGACTACGAGAAATACGGCCAGATCGTCCGGCAGCTCGGTATCAGCATCAACTGAATCGTCCCATTTTGGGGCGTTTCTGGAGTCCTTGGAGGTTACCGGCAACCTCCGCGCGCCACGACTTTGGCGCATCCTCAGCATGAAATTGTCGGAACCCGATGCTGTCCTCCAGCATGAGCATCTATGGGATGCAGGGGAGCACGCGCGGGGGCGCGTGAATGTCTGGATGCGGCGAGCACTGATCCTCGTTCTCATCAACATCGTGTTCGTAGTCACCGACCTCTGGCCGGGCATGGCAGCGCCGCAGCAGATGCGGATGCTCGACCTGTTGACGCCGGATTCGGTGATGCGCTGGATCAATAGCTACCGGCAGAAGCCCGACCCCTCGACCGTTCCCGACGTGGTCAAGGCCTTGAGCCGCATGAGCGCGTTCAAGGATCCGGAGGCCGCGGGCCCGTATCTCGGCTTCATCGCCGGCGTGATCGGTAGCAACCCGGAGCGCGCCGAGGAACTGATCGGCAAGATGTTCCCGCTGCCGGAGGAAAACCATTGGGTGATCGTGCGCGCGATCGCCTATTCGGCGCATCCCGACTGGAAGCACCTGCTGCGCGTGTTTGCCGACCGCATGCCGACGCGCCAGGCGATGATCTACAACTACCTCACCAACCGGTCGCCGACGCTGTTCCAGGTCGCCTCGCGGAAAGAGCAGACCACTGGGCAGCGCATGCGCCACTATTTTTCCTACGACACCTATTTCGGCGACGGCAAGAAAAAGGGCCCGCGCGAGGAAATCGAACCGTCGCCGGAATTGCTCGACACTTATTGGGGCTACTACTTCGCGAGCGGGCGCTATCGGCCGGTCTCGCGCATCGTCGCCATGCTGCCGTACTCGAACGACGGCAACAGCATCGAGATGCTCACGCTCGGCAACATGGCGAAGTTCACGCTGGCCAGTAACGCCGTGCGCGACATGAAGCTGCTCGCCATGCTGAAGCAGGCGAACGACGCCTCGCCGCCGAAGCCGATCGCGGGGCCGCTCAAGGAGGTCATCGTCGCCGCCGAGACGGTCGAGACCTCGCGGCTGCGCAAGGAGGCGATGGCCTCGATCGATGATCTGCGGCGCAAGGGGCCCGCCTCCCGTCGCACGGCCTTGACGTGGGGCAATGTCGGCATCGGCGCGCTGTCGCTCGGCTGCATCGGCGCCGCCGCCACGGGCCAGGTCTACCTCGGCCTGCCCTGCGTGGTGGGCGGCGCGCTGGCGTCCGGCGGGCTGAAATATTACGAGTCGCAGCAGCCGTGATCCGATCGAATTGATTCAAATTCGATCGATCGCTTTCAGCGGAAAACAAACGCGCTCTGATAGGCCTCCTACCGACGACGGGAGTGAGGTCTGTCATGCGGGGGCATGGGCTTGCGACGCGGCCGGCGACAACGGCATTCGAACGCCTTGGGATCAACAAGACGGCCGTGCTTGGCGCGGCCGCCGGCGTGATGCTGCTCAGCCTCGGCGCCTTCGGGTTCGGCGCAGTCTCGCCGGCGAGCCGCAGCGACAACATCTCCAGCAGCCACGCAGCCCAACTTGCGGAGGGATTTCGCAATGCCAGCGGCTCGCTGCTGCCGGTCGACCTTTCGACCGCAGAACAACGCGGCGCGCTCCTGGACGCGCTCAACCTGACCAAGCCGCAGGCGCAACGCCTCCTCGCCATGGTCGACCGCGGCGAGCGGATGCTGGGCTGGATCACGCTGTGGGATAGCTCCGACGAGGACGGCGACGTCGCATCGGTTACCGCGAGCGGAATCACCCAGCACGTGACGCTCACGCGTGCGCCGACCCGCGTCCTGGTTGTCTACGTTCCCGGCCAGCCGGTCTACGTGACCGGCGAACGCGATGGCATGGGCGGCGGCGTGACGCTGTCGGTCGAGCTTTCCACCGGACCGTTGCCGCTGCCGCCGCTCGCGGTCGGCCAAACGGTGGCATTGCCGATCCAGTAAGCGCAGCACGAGTCACGGGAGTTTATCGAAGCGCCAACGCGTGCTGCGTTTGGTTTCGGCTGGTGATCTCCGCGAACGAAATTGCCAGTCCACCCCGACCGCAAGACCGAGAGTTGCGCAACGGCGATGCGCCCCAACAGTTTTCTTGCTTTTCGCTGCCACGCTCGAACCTCGCCTTGAATTTTTCCGACACATCTGACACAAGCACCGCCCGCCGGACACGCTGCGTCTGGCGATAGCCGTCAACTCACCCTTTGAGTTGGCATGACGAGGAACCCGATGCGCCTATCAGGCACCAAAACCGCGCTCAGCGCCGTCGTGCAGTCGATCTATCGACTGACCGAAGGTCGCGTCATGCGCGCGTTCAAGCCGGGTTGTTCCTTCGAGCAATCCGGAACGAGACAACCGGATTAGCCGGCGGCGGGCCTCATCCCTCCGCCGAACAGGCAGGAGGGACTTCAATGGCCCGCAACGATACCAGACGTTTCAGAACCCCATCTGTCGATCGTGCGCAACTGCGCGCGGGCACAGCCACGCCTTCTGATTCTTGGCGCGCGCTCGCCCATCTCACGGTTGCGTCGGCGCTGGTGGCCGCGGTCGTCGTCAGCGCCTTGGCGCTGGTCGAAGCCGCGTTCCCAAGCTCGGCGTCAAAGCTCGCGCGGCACGCTCCGGACCCCTCGGGATCTCAGAGCTGGCACGCGCATGCGCCAACGCACGAGCGCCTCTTACTGACTCCAGTGCAGCCCGAAACTGCACTGTTCGTGACTGACTGAACGACACTACGCTGTTTGACATCGTGAACGTCCAGAATTGGCCAGCGGCGTCTGCTTCGCGAGGAGCGGAAGTCCCTGTTGCAAGGTCGCTACCTTTGTTGAGCGTGATCCATTTTTCGGAATCACGTTCTGGCAGGAGCGACGCCGCTGGCCCTTTGTCCATTTTCGCCGGCTTAGCTCAGCAGGAAGAGCGCCGCCCTCGTAACGCGGATGCCGCGTGTTCGACTCACGCAGCCGGCACCAATTTTCGCAAACCGCGCCAGTAGCCCAACCGGCAGGAGGCGGCTCTCTCAGAAAGAGCACAGTGCAGGTTCGAATCCTGCCTGGCGCACCATCACCATCGGGCCTCCTTAGCTTAGCGGCCAAAGCTCCGCGCTTACATCGCGGGATCCGGGGTTCGATTCCCTGAGGAGGTACCAGCTTCTTTTTTGCATCCTGCCGCACACACCGCGTCCCTGGCACTCCGCGCCTGCTCTTCCCCCGAGGCAGCGCCCCGACCAAAGGACGAACGACGGCCGTGCGGCTGGCACGGATGGAGCATGTCGGAAGAGTGCCTGCTCCATCCTTTCATTCCGGTCCCGCTTCGGGATCACGCGTCCTTAGCTCAGCAGGTAGAGCATCGCCCCGACATGGCGCAGGTCTTTGGCGGAGTTCGCTGGATCGTAGCCAGCAGGACGCACCAATTCGCCACCGGAAGTTTTGCCCCGTCGTCTAGTGGCTAAGGCGCCCGCCCGATAAGCGGGAAAACGCGGATCGAAACCGCGCGGGGCGACCAGCAATGGACGCGTAGCCTTAAACCCGAATGGAGAGGGAGCGGACTTTTAACCCGTCGGCCCGTGGATCGTAACCACACGCGTCCTCCAATCGATTTACTTCCGGACCAGTTACCGTAGTGGCCGAACGGGGCGGATTCTTAATCCGCTGGCTTGCGCCCACCGCAGGTTCGAATCCTGCCTGGTCCTCCATAATCCGCTGTGGCACGCTGCGTGCGAACGTCCGGCCGCCCTAAGTTGTCATCAGGTGAAGCGCTCGAATGGATGATGCCGACTCGATCAAGGCTCTACTGGCGAAAGCAAACGCCGGCGACGCTGAAGCGCAGAATTCCATGGGGCGTTTCGCCATTTCGAGCGGTGGCCCCAACGCGCGTACCGATGCCGAAGCATGGTTCCGGCGCGCTGCCGAGCAAGGACTGAGCAAAGCCAAGCACAATCTCGGTGTCCTGTATTTACAACAAGGACAGATACGGCCCGAGGCGCTCAAATGGTTTTATGAGGCCGCACAGGAGGGTTGGCTACCTTCCATTTTCGCCATGGGCATGATCGCCCAAGATGACGACCGAATGGAAGAAGCTCAGCGGCTCTTTGAAATCGCCGCCCAGCGCGGACATGCCGAGTCGCAAGACGCACTCGGACGCATCTATTTCGACCGCAATACCGGCGCGGACTACGTCATCGCCAGGCGCTGGTCAGAGGCCGCCGCGGAGCATGGCATCGCCGCCGCCCAAGCCCGACTCGCCACCATTTTTCATGAAGGCCTGGGGACGCCGCGCGACCCGCAAAGGGCAGCCAACTATTTTCGCGCAGCCGCTCACAACGGCCACGCTGGCGCACAAGCGATGTGGGGCGTTGCCCATGACATTGGCGTGGGCGCCCCAGTCGACAAAATCGAGGCGGCGCATTGGCTGATGCGCAGCACAGAGCAAAGCCACGAACTGGCGCATATCTATCTTCCCGATCTCATGAAGCGCCTGCAACCGCACGAGGTCGACGAAGCCGAACGACGCGCGCGCGAACCGCTACCGCGCTCGCACTAAGCTTACCGTTCACCACGCTGCGCTACGCACTACCTCGCCGCGCACCGCTCAGGCGATGGTGCTGACGAGGCCGCCTTCGGCGCGAAGCGCGGCGCCGTTTGTCGCCGACGACCGTGGGCTGGCGACATAGGCCACCAGGTTGGCAACCTCTTCGGCCTCCAACATGCGCTGAATGATCGAGGAGGAACGGGAGGTGGCGAAGAATTCGGCCTCGATCTGCTTGATCGGGGCGGACGGATCGCTGGCCTGGCTGCGCAGGAACGTCTCGATACCCGCCGCACGGGTTGGACCCGGTAGCACGGCATTGACCGTGACATTCGTGCCGCGCGTCATTTGCGCCAGTCCACGCGAGACCGACAGCTGCGCCGTCTTGGTCATCCCGTAGTGAATCATGTCCGTCGGGATGGCGAGACCGGATTCGCTGGCGATAAAGATGATCCGGCCCCAGTTGCGCGCCAACATTCCCGGCAGATAGGCACGCGACAGGCGCACGCCGCTCATCACATTGACTTCGAAAATGTGGCTCCAATCGTCGTCGGTGATGTCGCCGAACGCCTTACTCTCATAGATACCGATATTGTTGACGAGGATATCGACCGTCGGAACCGTTTTGGTGATAGCCGCGGCGCCCTCGGCCGTTCCCGCATCCGCTTGTACGCCGCCGGCCGCCGCGCCGCCGGACGTCTTGATGTCGACAATCGCGCTGTCGAGCTTGGCCTGATCGCGGCCGGTGATGATGACGTTGGCGCCTTCGCGGGCGAGCGCGCGGGCGATTTCGAGCCCGATGCCGGCCGTGCCGCCGGTGACGAGTGCGCTCTTGCCGCTCAGTTGCAGGTCCATGAGTTGTTGTCTCCGAGAGGGTCTGAATTCAATCCATGATCTAAGACTGTCAGCAACGATTGCAATTGCTCCGTTACGCATCTGGTGAGGCGGCCCGACTGTCTATCGGGCGAGAGGGATTCGATCTCCCTACGGAGCGCCAGCTTCTTTTAGAAAACAGGGTGTAGCTCAGCCCGGCGAGAGTGCCTGCCTCGGACGCAGGAGGCCGTTGGTTCGAATCCAACCACCCTGACCAATTCGCAAACAATATTGTCCCGTAGCTCAGCGGAACAGAGCACCGCGTTCCGACCGCGGAGGTCGCGCGTTCAACTCGCGCCGGGACATCCAAATATTGCGGAAGGTGGTGCGTAGTGGTGCGCAACCGGTTTCGAAAGCCGGGCCGACCTCACGGTCGAGGGTTCGACTCCTTCACCTTCCGCCAAACAACGTCGCAATCACTGACATGCTCCGCCAAGGGGACTGTGGATTGAGTCGCGAATGATCTCTTCGATCATTGTTGTCCGCTGAACGCCACGACCCGGCACGTAAAATTATAGCGATAAATCTAATCTCGCTGCAACCTGCGCTTGCTATAGCCCCGACTTCGCACAATTTAGGGGAGCACCTCTGATGGCGGCACTTGCTGGGTTGTTCTTGCTCTTGGGTATTGTCACGGTCATCTATCCGATCCGGGCGATTGGGCTTGATCGGCGGTTCTATGGCGTAGTCATGATCTTCGTCGGTGTGGCCCTGGCCGTCGCCGCCGACACAGACAAGCCGCAGACGCAGGGTCGCGGTACGCAACAAACGCAGTCTCGCCAAGCGACACCGAACTATGGATCTTCGAGCCGCTGCTATACCGACTCATCGGGCACCTACCGCTGCGAAGGTCAGAGCAACTTCGGTGCGTTAGGTTCTGCGACCTCGAATATGGTCTGCCGAAAGAACCCGATTACTGACCAGCAGGATTGCACGTTCGAAACGAACGTTCGTTGATAGCGCTCGACCGGCGGGGCCAAGCTCCCCGCACCGGCAGAACGGTGAAGCTCTAGCGAAGGCGGGCCGTCGCATCACACGCTAGGCGTGGCAAGCCCGCTTAGCCAAGCCTCATCGCCGCTGGCCCTGGTCGAACACGATCCGCATCAGGTCAGTGACGTTCCGGGCCCCGAACTTTTCCATCAGCTTGGCGCGGTGCACCTCGATGGTGCGATGGCTGATGCCGAGTTCCCGCCCGGCCTCCTTGGCGGACGCTCCGTTCAGGATCGTTGCCAGCACCTCGCGCTCGCGCCGCGTCAGCGGCTCGCGGCCCGGGAAAAACAGTTCCGGCAGGCCCGGATCGTCCTGCTTGCGCAGCGAGTAGGCCGAGATCGCCTGTTTGACGCGCTCGACCACCTCGCTGCCGCGGAACGGCTTTTCGATGAAATCGAGCGCCCCGGCCCGGATGGCGTCGACCGCCATCGGGATATCGCCCTGGCCCGAGACAATGAAGATCGGCGCCGGATAGTCCTGCGCGTGCAGTTCCCGGAGGATGTCGAGCCCGGAACGGCCGGGGATATGCACATCGAGGATGATCGAAACCGGGGTCGCGGTGCGCGCATGCGCCAGAAACGACGCTCCGTCGGCGAACGCCACCACCCGGTACCCCGCACGCTCGAAAATGGTCGTTAACGTTGCGCGGACGCCGGGGTCGTCGTCGACAATGAAAATCTCGCCGGCGGCAACGGATTCATGCGGTGAATCGGGCATTTGTGACGACATGGTGCGACTCAGAAATGCTGCCGAAGTGCATTTTATACGTATTCGCTCGTAGGGTCGACTTTACCGGGCCCTATTCAGGGGCGGCCTAAAATCACATCGTCATCAGTGGAACCAAGTGCAGGGCGCGCGCGTGACGACTCTTCACAACGGCCCATCCGGTGCGCTCGACCAGATCAAGATCGATCTGTCCCGGTTCGAACTGGAACCCGACCTGCGGAACAGTGTCAGGGAACACTACAGGCATCTCGAAACGCTGGCAGCGAGTCTGAAGAAGCTCGGGATCGACGGTAAATCGATCGATCACCACGTCACCCAGATTTTCGAAAAATACCGCATAGAGCTGCTCCGGAACATCGAGCGATTCGAACAGACCGTGAGCATTTGAGGCGAATGGCGTCGAACAGCGTGGGAGTGACAGAGATGATCGCATTGGCAGAGTGCAATATCGGCGGTGAAGACGCCCGGCTTGCGGCCCTGCATCGATACGACGTGCTCGACACCCAGCCGGAAGAGGCCTTCGACCGCATCACGCGCCTAGTCAAGATCGTGCTCGAAATGCCGATGGCCGTCGTCTCGCTGGTCGACCGCGACCGGCAGTGGTTCAAGTCAAAGCAGGGCGTGAAAGCGGCGGAGACCCCCCGCAATATCTCGTTCTGCACCCACACCATCCAGGGATCGGCGCCGCTGATCGTGAACGACGCGCACATCGACCCGCGCTTCGCGAACAGCCCGCTGGTGATCGGCGATCCGCACATCCGTTTCTACGTCGGGGTGCCGCTGCGCAGCCGCGACGGCTACAACGTCGGCGCGCTGTGTTCGATGGACACCAAGGCGCGCGATCTCAGCCCCGAGCAAGTCACCGTGCTCGAAGATCTCGGCCGGCTGATCGTCGACGAGCTCGAGTTGCGGGTCCAGGCCTCGACCGATGTCCTGACCGGCCTGATGAGCCGGCGCGCATTCACGGAACAGGGTGACCGCGAGGTCGCACGTGCGAAGCGCTACGGCACCCCGCTGAGTTGCGCGCTGATCGATGCGGACTACTTCAAGTCGATCAACGATAGCCACGGGCACGGCGTCGGTGACCTCGCGCTGAAGCATCTCGCGACGATCTGCAGCCGGGAGCTGCGCACCTCGGATTGTATCGGCCGCATCGGCGGCGAGGAATTCGCGATCATGCTGCCGGAAACGGAATTGGCGACGGCGATGGATGTGTCGGACCGCCTGCGCAAGATCATCGCCTCGAGCCCGATCGAGGTGAACGGCACGACGATCAACATCACGGCCAGCATCGGCGTCGCCGAATATACGGAAGCCATGCGGAATTTCGACGGCCTCCTCAGCAACGCCGATTTCGCGATGTACGATGCGAAGAACAGCGGACGCAATCGCGTCGCCTGCTACCTGGGCAAGGAAATCAGCCTGCTGGCCCGCAGCGAGGACCGTCAGGACAGCGTCCTGGCGTTGGCCTAGCGCATCACGACTTCTGTTTGATCCGTCACCTCGGCATCAGGTCTTAGCAGCCTTCATTTTATTGCCACTGCGATGACAGCATCGCAGCAACGCCGACCTGCGCCCTGCCCGGCGCGTGCGCGGTCCATCACGCTATTCCGACATGTGTCCCTCTCCTGCCACCGGTTTGTAAAACCGGCGTCTATGAAACCGGCAGGTCGGCCGACGAGAGGTTCGAATCCTCGGGGACGCACCAACAACGCGGACGTGGCTCAAAGGTAGAGTCCCTGAGCGCCACTCAGGGGGCGCGGGTTCGATTCCCGCCGTCCGCACCAATTCGCCTGGGAAGCTAATCTGGTGAAAGCACCGCACTGAAAATGCGGAGAGGTTGGCTCGAAACCAACCCCAGGCACCAGTTCCAGGCGGCAATTCAAATGGGACGATAGCTCAACCGGGAGAGCAACCGCCTTGCAAGCGGAAGATGCGGGTTCGATTCCCGCTCGCTCCACCATTTCATTCCTGGATGGCGGAATCGGTAGACGCGCCTGATTGTTAATCAGGTGCCGCAAGGCCTGCAGGTTCGAGCCCTGCTCCAGGAGCCACTTACATAAGGCTGGCGGGAAGTGCTGAGTTGTAGTCGCCGGGGCCGCCGAAGCGACCGTTCAGACGAGCCCAGCCGAGGTGCCTCAGCTTGAAAGTGGCCGCATCATTCCAGCGACCATCCACGCGATGAGACCGGCGCCGAAGCAGCGCGGTTCAGGTGAGCTTTGCCGCCTTCTCTTCCTCGAAAGTTACCGCGACGGCCGCATTTGCCGAGAGGCGGACCTTCTGTCCTTCAACCTCGGCAACCAGACTCAGGTCGATAAGATGATGATGCCCCTTGTGCTGACCTTGGCCACTATCGGCCTTGGTGAGCTTGATCTTGCCGTTCTCAACACGGTCAACGGTGCCAACGTGAACACCGTCGGCTCCGATCACTTCCATATGCTCTTTGATATTGCTGCTGTTCATTCGATGAACTCCTTGGACTTACTTAACACTCGCCAAGTTCTGAAACGCATCGTCAGGCGTAGTAGACGAGGAAGGTCGTATACGTGCGATGTGAAATGGGCGATCGAACTGGACAACAACGGGTCCCGTTGAATTGTTCCAGCATGACGAAATTGCATGATTTTGCCCCTCTCCGGCAGGGACAGGGGCCATTGCCGTGCGCAAACCAACGCGCTGCCGTCGTCTAGCGGCCAGGATGCCGGAACCTCACTCCGGAGATCGCGGGTTCAAATCCCGCCGGCAGCGCCAACCTCTCCGCCTGTCATGGCGGGACATAGCCCGTCGAAGACGGGCGTAAACGCCCTGGTGTTCCGGCCATCCACGTCTTTCGAAAATTCAGAAGACAAAACGTAGATGCCAGCTTTCGCGGGCATGACGAACAAAACAAACCGGGAGCTAACTCTATTTCGGAATCTTGATCCCGGTCTCCTGGATTACGCGCCGCCACTTTTCGTAGTCGCGGCGGATCCAGGCATCGAATTCCTGCGGTGTATTGATCTTCGCCGCCACCGCGCCAAGCTCTTGCAGACGCTTCACGATCGCCGGCTCCTGCACGAACGTGGCGAGCGGCGCGGCGATCCGTGCACGGATTTCGGCGCTCGTACCCGACGGCACCATGATGCCGAGCCATGACGTGACGTCGAACTCCGGCAGCGTCTCGGCGATGGCCGGCAGGTCCGGCAGGAACGGCACTCGTTCCGCGGTCGTGACGCCAAGCGCGCGCAGCTTGCCCTCCTGCGCGAGCGGCAGTGCCGACGGCAAGGTGTCGAACATCATGTCGACATGGCCACCGAGCAGCGACGGCAGCGCCGGCCCGCTGCCGGTGTAAGGGACATGCAGGATGTCGGTCTTAGTCAGCCGCTTGAACCACTCGGCCGAGAGGTGCGGCGAGGCGCCGAAACCGGAACTCGCATAGCTGAACTTGCCGGGCGCCGCCCGCACCAGCTCGATCAATGATTTCACGTCCTTCGCAGGAAGCGCCGGGCGCACCACCAGCAGATTGGGAAAGCTCGCGATCAGCGCGACCGCCGCCAGGTCCCGCGGCGGATCGTAGGGCAGATCGCCACGCAGATGCGGCAGCAGCGTCGTCGTGGTGCCGGTGCCCATCAGCAGCGTGTGACCGTCGGCGGCGGCTTTCGCACCGGCCGCGGTGCCGGTCGCGCCAGCGGCGCCGGAGATATTTTCGACCACCACCGCCCGTCCGAACGCGCCGCTCAGGCGCTCCGCGACCAGCCGTGCCAGGATGTCGGTCGCGCCGCCGGCCGGAAACGGCACGACGATGCGAACCGTCCTCTCGGGATAGGTCAATGCCGGCTGTGCCTGCGCATCGGACACACCGGGCAACATCGCTGCGAACAGCGCCGCAATCGCGCCGGCCCGGTGCCGCATCATCGTTCGCCTCCCTGGTCGCGCTCGTTGTTGGCGCGTCCACCAATCCTACACCAACTCCGCCCATGGCGCGGACTGGGCGGTCTTTTGATACCTCCGCGCGGCGGCGGAATTTCCATCCACCGTTGCAGCAGGGGCACACGTGTTAGCGGTCTCTTGAGGTACAATTGCCCGTCTGCGTTGCATGGGATTCGGCGGGCAGCCTGCGTTGCGCAATTTCGGGGGCACAGGAAAATGAAATCACGTTCTCTATGGGCAAGCTTTGCAACATTGATCGCGTTCACAGCCGCGCCTGTGATGGCAGCGGACATGCGCATGCCGGTGAAGGCGCCGCCGCCGGTGGTCGCTCCGGCCTACAACTGGACCGGGTTCTACATCGGCGCCCATGTCGGAGGAGCCTGGGGCGACAAGGATTGGTCTGACCCATTCGGTGACTTCTTTTCGACGCCGGGGGGCAGTCTCGGATCGCACGACGTGAGCGGCGTCATCGCCGGCGGCCAGATCGGTTACAACTGGCAGGCTCCTGGCAGCAACTGGGTCTTCGGCATCGAGGGCCAGGGAAGCTGGGCCAACCTCAAGGGCGACCATATTGTTGGCGGGGACGAGCTTTTCAGAACGAAGGTCAGATGGCTCGCCACCGTCGCCGGCCGTCTCGGCTATGCTTGGGATCGTGTGTTGCTTTATGCCAAGGGGGGCGCCGCGTTCGCGGGCGACAAGTTCACACACATAGACATCGACGATAACATCCCGTTCTCCAGCGACAAGACACGCACGGGCTGGATGGTGGGTGGCGGGCTAGAACTGGCGCTGGCCGGCAACTGGACGGTGAAGGGCGAGTACAATTACATGGATTTCGGCAACAAGGAGGTCACGATCTTGATCGCAACCTTCCCGAATCGGTTTGACATCGACCAGCAAATCCACGCGGTCAAGTTTGGCATCAACTATCGCTTCGGTGGCGGGGCTGCTCCGGTCGCTGCACGTTACTGAGGGAAACTGCGCGTCCCAAGACCTGTACCTTGCGGCGCCTTCATGGACCTCCGATTTCCTGTCGGGGCCTGTTTCATTCTTGTCTGCTCACCATTTTCAGATCGAGTCCCGCCGCAACAAATCGTGCGGCCCGATGGTGCGCGTGGTCTGCACCACCGATTGCGGCGTGACGAAATACAGATCGACATGGCCGCGCTTATTGCATGAAGACGCGCGTAGACGCGCTCTTATTTGGAAGACGCGCGTAAACGCGCTCTTGTTTGGAAGACGCGCGTAAACGCGCTCTTGTTTGCATGAAGGCGCGCGCAGGCGTGCTTTCGTTTGTGCGCGCTGCAGGCGCCCCTAACACCAACTCCACCCATAGCTCAGCGGATTGAGAGCGCCGGTTTGCGGAACCGGAGGCCGCAGGTTCGAGTCCTGCTGGGTGGTCCAATTTTTGGTCCGAACGCGATCAGCGGCCGGGCTTGAGCACATCGCACGCCCAGTCCCACATGGCGTGGGTGCCGAGGGTCATGTTGTCGACCTGGCAGTGGTGGAAGCCGCCCTGTTCGCGGGTGAAGACCTTGAGAGTCTTCTCCTTGGAACCGACGGCGTCGAACAGCGTGTGCGCCAGCGACAACGATATCTGCTCGTCGCCTTCACCGTGCAGCAGCAGGAACGGACAGCGCATCTTCTGAACGATGCCGTCGAGCCGGAAGCCTTCGAGCACCTTGAGCGCGGCGGCCTGGCTGTCGACGCCGAGCACCCATTGCAGGTGCTCGGGCGGCACCGACAGCGACAGCACTTTGCCGGTGGCGAGGTCTTCCAGCCGCTTCTGCCAGATCGCGTGATAGTCCCACTGCGCGCCCCAGGCGACGCAGCAGGCAAAGCGTGGTTCTAACGAAGCGGCGCGCGGCGCGTAGTAGCCGCCGAGGCTGAGCGCCATCACGCCGATGCGCTTGGGATCGAACTCCGGCCGGCCGGCGAGGTAGTCATAGACCGGCGTGGCATAGCGCTCGGTCTCCGCGATCAGCGGCAGATTGCGGAAGCGCACGCTCTCGCCGTTGCCCGGCCCGTCGACGATCAGGCATCCGATGCCGCGCGCGGCGAGATCGGGGATCCCGTAGCCGTACTGGATTTCTTTGGTGACGTCGAAGCCGTCGAAGAACACCATCGCCGGCGCCGGACCATCGCCGGCAACGGCGCGATCCGGATGCACCAGCAGTGCGGGCAGGCTCGCGCCCTCGTACGGAATTTCCACGGCCTCGATCTGCGGAGTGCGGATGAGCGCCGTGGCGTCGCGGAACGTCTTCACCGATTTGGCGTAGACGTCCATGCCGCGTTGCGACTTCGGCTGCAGGAACCGCTCGCCGGTCTGGTAGTAGCGCGCGGCCCGATGGAAGCAGGACGCGGCGGTGAACTGGTGGCCGTTGCTCTCTGCGGCGCGGCCGCGGGCCTCGATGGTGTCGCCCATGCGGGTCCATTCTTCGAACCACGCATCATCGTTGCCGACCTTGTCGCGCAGCGCGCGGCCGACGCGGTTGACGTCGTCGATCTCGGCGCCGCCCCACGGCGCGCCCGAGAGGCAGATCAGCAGCCCCATCGACCATCGGTAATTGTCGGGAAAATACAGAAACGCCGGATCGTTGCTGCGGTCTGTCACGCACTGCCCCCCGACTTCAAGCGCCGACTTTACGTGGCGCCTTTACGTGGCGCCTTTACGTGTCTTGGCCGTCTTTAGGCGAGGAACTATCCCACAGTCCCCGCGACCCCGAAAGCCTGCGGTACCTTGCACGATCGCGGGCCGGCCATCCTGAAATGTGCAACACTGAAACGAGAGGAGCGTATCGTGACTGAGCTCAAGATCTACGGCGACCATGACGAGCGCACCATCGCGCAGATGTGGCGCTGCATGGGCGTCGGCAGCGTGGCCGGCGGCGTGCTCTGCGCCGACGGTCACCTCGGCTATGCGCAGCCGGTCGGCGGCGTGGTCGCCTATGAAGACCACGTGTCGATCTCGGGTGTCGGCTTCGACATCGGCTGCGGCAACATGGCGACGCGCATCAACCTCAAATACGAGGACATCAAGGCGCGCGTGCCGGTCATCGCCAACGACATCAACAAGGCCATCAGCTTCGGCATGGGTCGCACCAACCCGAAGCCGATCGACCACGCGGTGTTCGATTCGCCGCTGTGGGAGGACGCGGGCACGGGTCATCTCAAGCAGATGGCTCGCGCCCAGCTCGGCACCGTCGGTTCCGGCAACCACTACGTCGACCTGTTTGAGGACGAAGCGGGCTACGTGTGGATCGGCGTGCACTTCGGCTCGCGTGGCCTCGGCCACAAGAGCGCGATGCACTACCTCAAGCTCGCCGGCGGCAAGGACGGCATGGACGTCGCGCCGACGGTGGTATCGGTCGAGAGCGAGCTCGGCCAACGCTACCTCGCGGCGATAACGCTGGCCGGCGAATACGCCTATGCCGGCCGTGAGTGGGTGGTGGAAACGGTGCGCCGGATGCTGTGCGCCAAGGTGCTCGACAGCGTGCACAACCACCACAACTACGCCTGGCGCGAGCGCCACGGCGAGCGTGACCTGTGGGTGGTGCGCAAAGGCGCGACGCCGGCGTTCCCGGGCCAACGGGGTTTCGTCGGCGGTTCGATGGGCGACAACGCCGTCATCCTCTCGGGCATCGAGAACGAGGACGGCGCCAAGAGCCTGTACTCGACCGTGCACGGCGCCGGCCGTGTGATGTCGCGTACGCAAGCCAAGGGCAAGCGCAACCGCAAGACCGGCGAGGTGATCAGCCAAGGCCGCGTCAGCCACGACGCCATGCAGGCGTGGCTGCGCGACAAGGGCGTGCACCTCGTCGGCGGCGACCTCGACGAAGCGCCGCAGGCCTACCGCCGGCTGACCGACGTGCTCGCGCAACATGCGGGCACGGTCAAGATCGAGCACACGCTGCGTCCGTTCATCGTCGTGATGGCGGGCGCCGACGTGTTCGATCCGTTCAAGGACTGAAGGATGGCAGGAGACTGCCATCCTTTCTCCCTCCGGATTCGTTTTCAATTGTGGTTGCGGTGACCGGAACGGTTACGGCCGCGATTGCAAATCGCGTAGATGCGGGTTCGAGTCCCGTCCGCAACTCCACCTATCACCATTCAATTTGGGGACAGCACAAGGTGCAGATGATCCTTGCAAGATCGTCGTGGCCGGAGCGTTACCGGCTGTCTCCACCAATCATGCCCTCGTAGCTCAACGGACAGAGCGCCGAGCTTCTACCTCGGGACCGTGCGGGTTCGAGTCCTGCCGAGGGCTCCACCTACGTCTTCGCTTGGATGGTGACGAAAACAAATGGAGGGTTGGCCGAGCGGAAAGGCACCGCACTGCTAACGCGGCAAGACCTTCGGGTCGGGCAGGTTCGACTCCTGCACCCTCCGCCATCCGCCGCTACGATGCGAGCTTGAGCGCGCCGTATTGCAACCGGACCAGCCGCGTCATCGTTGCCAGGGCGGCGAGTATCGCCGCACCATCGTCAACGTCGCGCGCGAGCTTGAGCGCCGTCGCGGCGGCAGCCATTTGGGCCGTGTATGTGTGGGCCGTGTAAGCGGTGGTCGACATGCACACTCCCCCGAATCGTCTGAACGGAGCGTGCGCCTGACCTGGTTGCAAAATTCTTACCCGCGAATCCTCGCGCTCTAAGTTCCCTTGCGCGCCAAACTCCTTGCGCGCCAAACTCCTGCGCTCAATGAAAAGCCCGGCGCGAAGGCCGGGCTGATCAATCTCGAAAATGTGTCAGTCGCCGCGAACGGCGTATACGCCTAGCAACGGAAGTTGTTGCTGGTGTACGGACGGTGGCACCAGGCGCGACGCGGAACGACGACGACCGGCGGCGCGACCACCAGCGGCACGCCCGGCGTTACGACAACGGCGCGCACCGGCCGGCAACGACCACCCGGTCCACGGTACCAGCCACGGCCGCAGCCATCGGCAACCTGCTCAACCATCCCGTTGCCGGACTCCACGACCGCGGACCCCATCTGGCTCACGACCGGCATGGCAACCACCGGAGCGCTCAACGCCACAGCCGCCGCTACCACCAGACCCGAGAAAAGCTTTCGCATTGATTGATCTCCCTTAGTCATTCGTCACCCATCCACGCCTCGATATGCATCAATTGTTCTCGCGAAGCCAGTGGATTTTAGGCGGCAGAAGCATCGCACGATGAACTGATATTCAGACATGTCTGGTTTGTGCGCTGCTCCCTTCGTCTAGTGGCTAGGATCGCGGATTTTCACTCCGCAGAAGACGGATCGAAACCGTCAGGGAGCGCCATTTTTTGGCGGGTTCGTTCAATGGCAGGACGGCGCGTTTTGAGCGCGCCTATGTGGGTTCGATTCCTAC